>Ga0157364_1007357_pt1 | contig 11404 bp, 11 predicted proteins | sample AttsexASBM2_FD_111476 | JGI IMG/M metagenome (GOLD analysis project Ga0157364, IMG submission 111476) | Fungus gardens microbial communities from leaf cutter ant in Ribeirão Preto, State of São Paulo, Brazil - Atta sexdens ASBM2 | ecosystem: Host-associated > Fungi > Mycelium > Unclassified ...
ACATATACAAAATACGTAAAATCATTTATAATATCATTGGAGAGAAAAAGACGAAAAATGAACAGTCCAAGAAATTCAGTCCTAGAATATGGAAAAAAAACAAGCCTAAAGAATCGGCCGATTGTTGTGTTCATAAAAGAAACAATTAAAATTGTTTTTCGTTCGTATTATTACTTATGCAGCGATTACTTTTTAAACGTTACTTTTAAAGCGATAGAATTGCGATATTGATAACAAATGTTTTAAATGAATAACACTTAACAGTATTTTATGTAATCTTCCATAATTTGTACCGGTAAAGATAAAAAATCACGATCAAAATGTCTATGTTTAATTTTATTAATGTAATTAGACCAATAAAATTATTATATGTAATGATATCAGAGTCTTAGTTAATTTATTTCTCAATTAAAATTATGTCGTACCCATTGTGCGCGGTTACGTACATTGTCTGTATAGTGCAGTGCTTAATTCGCTGAGTCATAGCGCTCCGATTTATCGAAAATAAGAAAATGCAGTATTAAAAAGTTGATAAAAAATTCTGAAAAAATTCTTAGAGTTCTATGAGAAGAAAATAAATAATTTTTGTCTCTCGCAATTTTTCTGTAAAGTTGATAGTATTTGAGTAAAAAATAAATCGATAAGTCGATAAGTCGAGCCGCTACTATGACCAGAGAATTAATACATTGAGAATTAATACATCGTTGTTTCTTTTATAGATTTTCCATAAAAGAAATAACAGGTCAGCTAACACTTTGCCTATCGTCTGCTCTTAATCTTAAACATTTATTGGTATTTATTGGCCCATTACTATTTACATTTATCACTATTTTTTTCTCATCATTCCTGCATTTTTGAAAAAAGAGGCATTATTCTTAAAGATTTATTATTCAGATGTCGCGCATTATTTTTTGAATTAATAAAAAGTTTGTGTGAAAAAAGACTTGGAAATTAATATTTCTCGAAGTTGAAATAATGTTGATATCGGTTATCACTATTTTATTAATGTAAATCAGAAAGGCAAAAGATATTATAAAATAGATACATCTTCAGCCTTCAGCTCTATCAATTCGATATGGTATAGCACTGCAGGATCCTTCCGCAAATAGTATAAAAGTCAGCTAAGCAACAAATAATTTCACATTGCGAAAAACGTTAGACTAGCATAATTATATAAAATTTATCTCAGCTTTAAACAATTTTGCGACAATGAGGCGATTCATTCTTCTGTAAGTAATTTATAAAAATTATTTTTTAAACACAGTGTCAATTAAAAGTAAATTGAATCCTTCATTTTGTCTTTAGAAAATTAATCTGTTTTAATTGACTATAATTTAGAAAAAATAAAATCTAAACGTGATATATAATATTATATAATATTTTTCTCTTGTTTCGAATTTTAAATTCATTTTCAAATAGTGATATCAATTAATATTATTCTTTATATATTATATAACCATCTTTATCATTTCTTATATGATATATTATACTGTTGCATTTTACATTGTGCTTTACAGCGCCTTCATTGGCATATTTTTAATGAAGAATGTCACATCGTCGAAAAACCAGAGATATCCTTCGCGTCTAGCATGGTTGTTTAGTTTAAACAATACACAACATGAAACTAAGGAACGAAATGAAACTAATAACGAAAATAAGTCGATCGTATGTCAATCTCAAGAATGCAAAAAAATCGGTATTTCTTGAACAGCAACAGTACTATAATTAGAATTATAATTTAACAGCTAATTTAAATCTTTATTTATCGTTATCCTTTTTTTTCTCCAGCTCAGATAATAACGGAGAGCATGGACAAATCTGTGGATCCATGCGACGATTTCTACAAGTACGCTTGTGGAAAATGGTCGGAGCATAATCCCGCTCCAAAAGAAATAAAGTCCTGGAATATGTTTGCAAGTGCACAAGTAAATGTAATAAAGCAAATAAAAGGTAAATACCAAATTATCCGAATTTCAACAAGAAACTTGCGTGTAATAATATTAAAATTAAATCATATTTCGTAGAAATTTTCGACGAAGGTCCAAAGAAAGACGATCTTTTGGCGATAAAGCTTGCGAAGCAGTGGTACTCGGTCTGCATGGATACAGGTAAATGTGGATGTAACTTTCAAGTGATTAAACCGTTGAAAAATTCAAATACTATTTTCAAATATAATTGTGTCCCACGACATGATTCACAAAATGCTTCCAGATGCAATGGATAGTCGAGGACTTGAATCGCTTGTCTTTACCTTATCGAGGATCGGCGGTTGGCCGATGATAATGGAACCTGATGAATGGAACGAGGAGGAATACAGTTGGCAAAAAGTGGATGATCAATATGTGCGCTTGATAGGAAAGAATGCTTTTCACGACGTGCGAGTGAACGAAAATTGCACTTTCAACGAATGCCAGAAAACAGTGCATGTACTTATTACACAAGCATTCAATTAAGATTATAATTATGCATTAACATTACACTCTCAAATCTCTAAATCCAAAAACATGCTTGCGATGTATATTTTTATAATCTCTATGATTACATTATGTATCATTATAGGGTGTTTTATGTCTGTGTTATTCTTTCCATTACATACGGGCATAAATTTGTATTTAAAACATTCGCTTTGATTTTTCACTAATGATTTTTATTAATGTAAGTTCTTGTTGCCAGATATCTATTCCCCATTTACCTCCGGCTTCGTCCAAATTATGGAATGTCGGTAGCGAAGAGGAAGGAGACGGAAGCGACGAGGATACCAGTGACGAAGAGAAGCAAAGCAACGAGCAAAATGATAGTCAAGAACCTGGAAGCGAAGACCAAGATGATAACAAAAATGATAGTACTAATAATAATAGTAATAAAGATGATAATAATGGTGACGATGAAGAGAATGATGATGAAGAGAATGACGATGAAGAGAATGACGATGAAGAGAATGACGATGAAGACAATGACGATGAAGAGAATGACGATGAAGATAATGACGACAATAATGATAATAAAAATGATGAAAAGGATGACAATAATGATACAAACAAACAGGATGACAATAACAATAATGGCACACATGATGACGATGAAGAAAACAAGGAAAAAAGAATCAATGCGAACAAAGCCGGTAAATTCGCGAAAAATAAAAAATTAGAGCATAGTAGAAAAATTAAGAGTAACATCAACTCCAAAAAGCACAAGAATCATAATATGAAGAAAGACAGGATAAAAAGACAGGTGATACTGAATGTTCACAAGAAATTACATAAAAAGATTAAAAGAACGCGAAAGATTGAAAAGAATCACGTGAAGCAAACACATAAGGAAAGAGTAAAGAAAACTTTAAAGGCATCGCAGATTAGCACCGAAGAAACGATTGATGACAAATACGATATGATGAAATTATATGCTAATTATATCTCGAAAGTAGCTCGCGCCTTAGCCGAAGCAAGAGGCATTGAAGTCTCAGAGGAACATTTGTATAAAGATATCCAAGACATGATCAAATTTCACATAAAACTAATTAAAGTGAGTGTTACATTACTTTGCTGGACAACGAAGCGATAAGAATATGTTCATAAAAACCAAATAATAATATATTTCAGATTACTGCAGGAGGAAAGGAAGAAAAGGAATTAACGCTTAATGACTTCCAGGAATGGTATGAAAGAAAGACACCCAAAACTTCCAACAGCGCAGTAAGTTATTTTCTAATTAATTACTTTAACCTGTAATTTTCTCCAATTAAACGAGCATAATTAACGCAACATAGATTGACTGGCTGTACAAAATTGGGGAGTTATTTGATGAAGCTCACGTGTCTGTGAATGGTGATATAGATATAAAAATTATTAACCCAGATTACTTCAGTAATCTTATATCTTTGCTAGATGATACATCGAGTCGAACAATTGGTAAATTAAAAAAAAAATGTGATAATATAAGCAAATGTTGTTGATAAATGTGCTTACATAAGTTATGTTTCAGTGAATTATATACATTGGAACTTTTTAAGCAATATAATAAGCACTACTACACTTGAAATGAGAAAATTATATGATGCATGGGAAGAAAAACAGAAGAATGATGATGATCAGATTCTTGGAATTTCAGCAAGGTACAATGCAAGCTCTTATATTAAAAATAGGTTTTTATATAATTATTAACGTCATTGTTTGCTCTTCAATTTCTTTTTTATGTTGCATATTCCACGCGTAAATCAAAATCGAATTATAGTTTTAGAATATTTTAGTCATACTAGTATCAACTGATGATGAATTATTACCACAGATTTTTCAAATGCACAAGCAAAGTAGAGATGAGCGACATGCTAGCATACGAGTATGTGAGAAAACATTTCTCTGATGAAATCACGACAGCTGTAAGTATTTCGTGTAGAGTAGTTAAGTCTTATTTTGTCTATAGAAGCCTCCTGACTATCATAAAAATTTGATCAATTGAATTATCTCTACAGGCATCGGACATGTTGGATGATATACAAAAGGAAGTTGAATATCAAATTAAAGACTCAGACTGGGTAGATGAGGATACTAAGGATTTTGTTTTAGCAAAATTAGTGCACATGGAGAAATTTATCGGATATCCAAATTGGTATAGAAATAATACTATTGTTAAACGATATTTTCAAGGTGTAAGTTTCTCACAATTTATTAATTATCACTGCATAGTGATTATTTGATTTAATTGTTCTATTCCATTAAAGCTCATTATTGGCAATTCGTATTACGAAAATATATTGAGCTATAAAAGATACAGCAAGTGGAAAGAGCTACGAAAATTGTTGAAGGAAGATGAAGATGATGAAATGTAAGATAACTCATTCGTATTTTATTATAGTCTTCTTTTTTAATATGTAAAATAAATTCATATAATATATTCCATGTTACAGAATGAGGATGGATCCTACAATGGTAAATGCCTTTTTTTCACCGGATCTTAATTCCGTAGGTTTGTATCCATAGCCACATCTTTTTTTGTTAATAGAACTTAAATCCATGAATTTGCATTTTTTTTGTATTGTCATTGATATTAATATTTATTTCGCTTATAGCCCTCACGGCAGCAGATTTTCAGAGTCCATTGTTTGCTTTCGATCGACCACAGTAAGTGAACAATTTTTATTAAAAATGTCAATGTGATTAGCGCATAATTATAAAAAGCCATAAATACAAATAAATTTAGGATTATAATCTCTAAATATTTTGTAATTTTTTTCTAAATATTCTTTATTCCAGAGCTATTAATTATGGTATTGTTGGAACAATCATGGGTCACGAAGTTAATCACGGATTTGATGATTCTGGTAACATTATAAAATGTTTGCTATATCAGACTGTTTAGTTTAGTGAATTATATTCTATAATATTTAATTAATGCAATAATACAATATTTATCATTTTACTCCAAAAAATATTTCAAATGTTTTTTAAGTATTTAAAAAGATAAAAAGTCAAAAAAATAATTTTTAGGTCACTTATATAATAAGGAAGGAGAAATTGTGGAATGGTTATCTGCAATGGCCGAAGCATATGGTAAAAGAGCAGAATGTTTTGTGGAACAATTTAATAATTATGGCATCAATGAGATATCGGAGGCAATAAAGGTCATCTACATTTCATCATCTGCATTTTATTACTATCTAATTTACATTATTCTTATTTTTCTCATCGGGCATTTTAAACATTTGATTGCACTCACTGTTAAAAATTGTAGGACTATGGCAATCAAACGGCGGGAGAGAATATCGCGGACACAATGGGATTAGAGGTAGCATTTAGAGCATATCAAAGAAGAGAAAGAGAATGCGGAAAACCGAATACCGTATTACTAGGCCAGGAAAACCTCACTAACGATCAACTTTTCTTCTTATCTTTTGCTAACGTAAGTAACGTATCACAGATATATAAATTCAAAACTGTAATAATTAAATTATAAAAATAATAAGTTTTAAAGTAAACATTCATGTGCTTGAATGTATGAAATTGGGATAACGTTTGCAGTTGTGGTGTGAAGATCCAGCAATGAGTGCTATTAAAGTTAAAACACGTGACGTACATAGCATTGGACGATTGAGAGTGATAGGAACTGTTTCAAATTCGCACGACTTTGCCCAAGCTTATAATTGCCCGGTCGGCAGTGCAATGAATCCCGAAAAGAAATGTCACATCTGGAAGTGAATTACTTCTACGAATGTAACAAATTAAATTAACCAATGCTTCACAAAAATGTAAAATAGTTGATAAAAATTTTCTGTCTCTATATATATATATATATATATATATATATCTCATTGAATAAAATAAAGTAACTAAAGAAATTGTTTCATTTTATTCACAGATTTAAAGTCTTTAGTTAGACTTTTAAGTAAAAAAAGATCACATGCTCATTCAAAAAAAGATTATATGCTCAGACATATCAGTAAATAGAAATGTAACGTATATACATAATATAAAAAAAACTCATCATTTTTATAACTCTTCGAGTTTAAAATTACATTATCAATACAATAAGACATTTTAGACATACTCATTACTGCCAAAGACAATCGCAATTGATAAGTGATATTTAAAATTGTCAATGGAATAAAGGAGATAAGCAGAAAGGAAAAATATTAGCAAAAGTTTTTATATTGATAAGTTGCAATGTTTCATACATAATTCATAGGCATTATTTATAAAGGACGTTTAGATGTCGAGATAGTGTTTGTCGACAGAATTCTTATAATTTATGGACTATCGCAACACATTATGGTGACATCTAAATAAACGTCATCATCATATCTACTTTTAAAGTATTAGAACGCAAAGTATACGTATCTTCTGACAGTTGATTAACTTTTGTTTCTGTATAAATAATTTTTACGTCTAATACAACTCATTTGAGATACGATCGCTCGACCAAGAACGAATAGATGTTAATTGATTGTAGGTATTAGAAGTTCAGACCGAAATTCGATATCATCGCGTTACCAAGTTCCCTGTAGGAGTGTGTACTGCATGTGGCAGACATCTAAAGTATGGTCAGATGGGAATCGGATACATATTTTGAATGTAATACCGACATTGATGTTCGTAAATTAATGTCATCCATTTTGTTTTTCATGTACACCATTCTGCTTCTCTTGTGCTTTCAACGGTTTTATTATTTCTACGTCATTTAGCTGTTCGAGCATCAACTGCTGTTTCTTCTTCTTCTTCTTCGGTTTCCTAAAAAAAAATTTGTCCAAAGACATGTTATTTATATAATATCTGAAGTAATAAATTGCACGGAATAGATAGGGAAGACTTACTTTCCAAAAAGTTCACCATCTTGAATCGATTCAGGAAGTTTTTTGTTCAGAGTCTCCGGAAGAAGAAGAGACATTAATCCACCAAATAAGGCGCAAGATCCGAATATAACCAGTGGTAATGGCATCCATACTTCAGACTGGAACGATTAGAGATAATATGTTACATTGATGATTTCACATAATGTGATATCGGACATGTTTACTTCGGAAGTTTCTATATATATCTGAATATTGACAAAAAAATAATGTGATAATATACCAAATGATTAACATATGGAGCGATAACTCCGCCAATTCGGGCAAAGGTGGAACTCGCGCCCAATCCGACATTTCGAATGACAGTCGGAAATTGTTCGGCAGTAAACACATAAATTGCGCCATAAGAGGAGGTAATAGCAAGTTTTCCTATCATTGCTGAACAAACGATTAACCACGGCATATCTGAAAACAAACAAATTTGTTTATTGGTATTTTTATTATTAAAATAATTAGCTATCAGATTTATTCCAATATAAATACTGAATTCACTTAAAATATTCTTTCGCAAATAGCAAAAACAGTTTTATTCGGACATACATATAAGAAAATATAAAATCGTCATGAATAAATAAAATTGTTAATTTATATCAAATTATCAAGTTATACTTACTGGCAGGAATAAATAACGTGGCAAGTAATGCTAAGCCGGACAACATCATACATCCACAAATAATGATCTTTCTACCCCAACGATTCAGAGTAAAAATTAGGAATGTGTATGCCGGTACTTCCACAATCCCAGATATCACAAAATTGACGTAGTCGTTACCACCAAGATTGGACGCGTGCCAAGATAATCCGTAGTACGTGCCACTGTTAACGAGCCTACATGAATGAAAAAATCAAAATTAAAACAAAATCATCAAACAAAAAGTCTATTTTCTATGGCTAAACTAATATGTATACTTTTGGAACTTAAAATGGGATAGGTATTTGTTAGATATTTCGCGAAAGTGAGAAAGAGAGTTCTAGTGTAAGAATAAAAAATAAAAAATAGACCTATAAAAAACAAAATATGAAACAATTAACGAAACAATCATACCAATTAAAAAACAGAAGAATGCTCTTTCGCCTTAAGTTCGGATAACGGAATAGATCGAAGAGCGAAGGCTTTTTCGTATCGGGCATACTATCTTCACTGTTATTATTAAGAAGCGTATCTAAAACCTCGCTCGGCATCTCTACACCATTTTCCAGAGAAGCACGTTGCAGCAAATCCTTCGCTTCTTGGAGTCGGCCTTTCGTTAGAAGCCATCGAGCGGACTCGGGAATAAACCTACCGCGAATCAGATACCTTGTAAATAGCAACGCCGGCTCCAGAATTATATATTACTTGGAATACATCTATTATATGTCGTACCACCAATAAAGTAGAAACGCGATACTTGGTACTGTGATAGCTACTTGCAGCATTCTCCAGTCGGTAATAAAATATGCGAAACCAGCGGTGAGTATGTATCCGGTAGTAAAAAATAATTGGCAACCAACACTGGCTACTAGCCGCTTTTTCGGTCCGACCATCTCCAAAGCTGGAAGAGATAAATAATTACATTTATTTGTAATCTCTTCGCTCGCGTAATTTTAAAAACGGATATTCAAAAGCTTCTATTTCGACAAAATGCTAAATTGTAAATAATAAATCAAACGATATTGGTAATCAAATTCAGTTTACCTATGACATAAGCTACTAAGAACACCCCACTGGTGGTTGAGCCAACAATTAGCCTGAAGATTACGTAGGAAATAAACTCGGGCGCGACAGCGACTAGTATACCGCCAGCCAGCTGTATGACTAAAGACAGGAAGAAAATTGGTCTACGACCATATTTATCGGACAAACCGCCGAATATCATCGAGCCAAGCATGACTCCTACCATGAACAACGAGTCCCCCGTCGCTCTCAGCCACGCCTTGTCACAGACCAAGTCCCACTGCAAAAAAAAAATATTATCTATCATCTGTTTAATAGGTATTCTTTAAATTGAATTTCTCTCCGTTTCGTTGTCTGATTTCTATTCGTATCTTATTTGTACAAGAATTGTCGAGAAAAACGCGCACGAGTGATAACAAGATTTCGCAAAAACTATGACTACATAATTATTCCATACCTCAGAAGTGGTTGTACTTTTGTACACGCTTCTATCGTACACATATTGCTTGCAACTACTGATGCCTCCCTCTTCGGTGCCGTTACCAATAGCAGTTCCAATAATCGTGCTATTCACGAGGCCGATAATGTCACGTCTCATGCACTGGGACCACTCTCGGAGTTCGTAGTCCCATGGATAGCTCGCGTTCAATACATCCTGGCTTAGGTGAAACGTGACGTTCTCCGCGTTCTCGTGTGGAAGTAAACATCTGGAGGCAAAAGAGTTTCTCGTTTTACCGTTTTAAATTCCTCGTAATCCATGTAATTATCGTCACATTTACTCGAACTGTTACCTCGAATCCATTTTGGCTCCGAGAAATACTCCAGCTAGCTTGTGAAAGGCGCACGATATTGCTGGAAGACAGAGTAGAAGATAGATCCTGCGCTGGTAGCGACCAAACTCGCCCATACGAAGAATAACGTCGTCGTATGCCATTTCGTCCGGAATATATCCTGCGTTTCCGTATTTACGATATTTCTCAATGCGTGAGAGAAAACTTTTATTAGAACCCTTGTAAATAAAAATATCTCTCTATTGGAATTTAATCGGCGCACAATTAACTTCGTTCGTAACGGACGAATCGTTTTAATAATATTCTATCGATTTTGACATATCGTTATCTCGTGTCACGAGAATTTTTTCGTCATGATATTTGGAAATGGCTGTAAGAAATAGACGCGTGTAGCGCGGTTCACGAGGGCACTCCTCAATACGTTCCTCGAGATATTCCTAGCTGTAAGGCTTGATCCAACAATGGTAGAGACGACCAAAATCGCTTATTGGATTTCTAAATACATTGGGCGTTTCCTTAAATCGACTTCCGGGCAAAACGACGGCAGCTAAAAACAAATTAGAATATATGTTTTGATATCTCTGTATTAACTATTTATTATTTTATTTTATCTATACATATTATATATTATTATATATTTTATTACTATATGTTATTTTATATTTTGCTCATTTTTGCATTTCTTAAGAATTGATATAAAAAAAAAACAATCTTAAAAAATTATTTAGAAATTAATATCTCGTTAACTATTTAAAAAATTGCAAAATAATATAGACACTAGAAAAATATTCAAAAAATTATATGCACATATAAGGATGTTCTAAACTTTTTAATACACCGTTTGTGGGAGAGAGCGAACTAACTGAGTCGGAAACTATCCTGTCTATCTATTTTGCAATTTTCGTAATTTTTAAATTTTCCAATGCAGAATTACCTGAGCAGAATGTTTAAACTCATCATATAAAACTTTAAAATATCTTTAAGAATTCTTTAAGAAACAACTTTAATATTTTAAAGAACTCAAAGTCTTAAAGTTATCTTAAAACCTTAAAATTGTCTTACATTGATTTTATCTGCTTATTCGACAATCTTAGAAATTACTTGGAAATTAATATCTCGTTAGCTACTTAAAAAATTGCAAAATAATAGAGGATTTTTCAACTCAATTTCGATCTATTTGCTCAGAAATGGTGTGTCAAAAAGTGATAACTGTATATTTTTTGATATGTATAGTTTTAATTGATGCTTTCAATTGTTCGCACGATTTTTTTCAAATTCATTATAATTTTCCATGACAAGTTCGTCATTCGTATGAAAGCAATCGCGAGTATACAAGCGCAATGTTGTTTATAACATTGGTCGGCGCGTGCATTGTGTAACAACGCTATGTAAAAGAGAAAGAAAGAGAGAGGTGACAAATCACAAGATTTAATACCAAGCCCAACCGAACATTACGCCTGTGCGTAGCAGCTTTTAATGTACTTGGGATCCGTTCCGACTAATTAGACTCGCGGACAGACGATCCGCATGGATCGTCATTGATACAATTGATACAATTGTCTTTAGATTAGAACTCGAAAGAAAAAAAAGGCGGCAAACGAATAATATCAGCAATTATTG
>Ga0157364_1007358_pt1 | contig 11404 bp, 7 predicted proteins | sample AttsexASBM2_FD_111476 | JGI IMG/M metagenome (GOLD analysis project Ga0157364, IMG submission 111476) | Fungus gardens microbial communities from leaf cutter ant in Ribeirão Preto, State of São Paulo, Brazil - Atta sexdens ASBM2 | ecosystem: Host-associated > Fungi > Mycelium > Unclassified ...
CACACACCCACACACACACACACACACACACACACACACACACACACACACACACACACACACACACACACACACACACACACACACACACACACACACACACACACACACACACACATTTGAAGGCCTGCTTTCAAAACGGAAATTTTGGGTGCTTACGGCCACGAAGATTGGACAACTAGCGAAAAACTGTACAAGGATAGTCACGCCCCGGATAAAAGGAAGCAACCAATAGGATGGCTCCAGGTAGAGGGTTATGGACGAAATTAAAATATCCTTCCTACGTAATGACGCTATAGATACGTCGCTAAGGACGTATGTGAGTCCGCAGGACGAGGACTATATGGTTCTAGTCCGACTCCCTTTGCAATAGGAAGGGTGGTTTTCGACCCCTAGTCGAAGGGTTCAGCGGGCATCCCCTTGGAATCGCGGATACGGCGGACATATGCTAAGGTAAGGGAGAGAGAAGCGTTATTGTATTATTCACGACTCTCAGCCGTAAGATAACGTTACCGTGATTTTTAATAGGCGGATGCAAGGATGTGAAAGTGTGGGGGGGTGTGCCCCTTCATGTATACTTCGATAATGGGATTAGTCGTGTTGTTAGAGGATTTAAAATCGTGGCTATGTTTTCTCAACTTCACCGGTGTGCGCTAAATAATATGGTATATTATCTGTCAATATCGAGATTTTTAACCCTTAGAGATTATCATGATCCAATGTAACTTAATCATTGATAATTATAAGGTTTGTATCGATATTAAAATTCTAATAACTAATTAAGCTAATAAAATGTTAAATATTTTTACAGCAAAAGCAAAACTTGAGACTTCCTTCAAAGAACATTTTTTTTTCCATTTAATTGAATAGTTTATTATCATTTAATGGACGAGATTTCGTTACTTATTTTTAATAAGGAACAATTGCAAGCCAAATAATTCCGTAACTATCAATATTTAAGTACTGCAGCAATTACTATTTCTTTCTCTTCTAGAGTATTTTACTAAAACGTGTTATCATTGTATCGTATTGCCTCAATTTTGTCCCAATCACGAAACGATCATCAGGTCGCGTTTCCCTTGACATAACAAATGCGTCGTCGCGCGCAATTAATTTTCGGGTGCATCGACAGGTGCAGCCAGCATGGAATCGTTCGCACAAGAATACACTCGCGCAATGACGAGGCCGAAACTCTGATCGTGAAAGTGGATATTCGAAACGGTGTTTCATGTTAAACACTAATTTTCCGCTTTGTGAACGCATCACGGTTTCGTCTATTGCGCGACTCGCTCGATAAATTACAGGAACGGCTAATCAAGAAATTAGTCGCGTGTATGGAAGTCAAACGATATTACCATTATTACCTCCCTTTCCGACTTTCCGTTGATATGCTTCGCTGTACCGCGATGGCGATTTTCGGAGGCAATCTCAATACAAAATACGTTACGTGCAGATGCAATATGTTTCCACTTAAAATTCAGCTATATATATTCTATGAATAATGATTAGGTCTTCATTTGATCACATGAATAAAAAAATTAATAAATAATAAATCCCTTATAACTATGAATTTTTTTGTAAATCTTACAACTTATTTATCTTACATTTACAACTTATTTTTGTATGTAAAGCAATTATTTTTTTGGCTCATTTGATCATTTAGTTCTCTTTTACAATTTAATTAAAATATATTCTCAATTAATATTGTAATAAAAAGTAAACTTCTGCAATCTTGCGCAAGGACATTAAAATATCATTTTAAAGAAATAAAACATACTACTCTTCAAGTGGGCAAAACGTTTTCTGATGATCCTCGGTCAGTCAACATATAATATTCAAACTATGCTACAGATTTTGTATTCCATAGTTCTTTCGCACCAATTTTTTCTTTTGCGGGTTATTCCCGCATAGTTACTTTTATTTCAGCTGCGAGATTTCATCAGCATGATACACTCGGAGATGCAAATTTTCGTAAAAAGAAAGAAGAAAGGAGCAAGCAAAAATAAGACTGGTAGAATCTCAATTTCTAAAGCAGATCCGAGATTTGATTTGAGCTTCCTCGCTGAATATCGACCCGCGGCGGGAAACGAATTTACGTTTTGCTCCTTCGGAGAGACACCGACGGAAAGCGATCTCGTCTGTAAATCGACACTCGTCACACCGGCGTAATTTCATTCCTATGAAACTGATCTATCTACGTAATAGAGGGTGATAATGTCAAAATTTATTTTCTTGCTAATCCTTCCAGAGATTGTGCGACTCGTGAATCAAATGTTTAAAAAGAAAATAGAGATTTATTTCGTTTTTTTTTACACATTCATTTAATCCGCTCATTTACTCCAAAAATAACATAAATAAAAAAACGTGATTTTCGAATCATTATCATGAATGAATTAAGCAAAAATATTGCTTTATCAATTATCAAAAGTAAACTAACTAAAAAAATCGTCAAAATCGTCATGATTTAAAAAGGATAGTTTCTAAGAGTATTAACAAAAATGATATTTGTTTACGTTAAGTCTTTTTTGTCAATATTATTTCATTAGTTAATAATTTTCTGTTAAGTTAAAAAATAATTTTTCCCTTTTCTGGAAAACTCAATTTTTTTAGTTGTGTCACTTGTGAAGAGAGCAATATACTCTCTAAAAACATGTTTACGTTATTCAATCGTTTATCTATATAAATATGAAATCGCAAGTTTAAACGCATTAAGAGCTATTTATTCGAACAAATTTTAGAATAATAAATTTTAGAATAAATTTTAAAATAAAAAATTATTTAAAAAAATGACAAGATAAAATTAGAATGTGCTATTCTTTTATTCTTCTTCTAAAATATTTCTTAAATGCATTGGTAGTTAAAGATCAGATTAGATATACAAATATTACGTCCAATTTTTTTTCTGGAATCCAATTAATTTCTGGAAATCTATTGTGGCGTCATTTACCTAATTTCATACCGCCGGAGACTACTAATGACGCTTTCCACAAATCGATGTAGGTACCAATGTCTTTAGCTAACTCCTCCTACCTTATCTTGATTGCCCGCGCAGATTCTTCAGCACGTTCCAAGGAAGCCCAGTTGATATACGTTGACGAGGAGAAAAGATGGAAAAAGGAACCTTTCCACCCTTGTTCAAAGAAAAATCACAGAAAAAGATGAAAAGATCTTTTATCTTCCACTGCTCTTGTCGAAACTGAATCGTATGAATACAGGTCATCATTTAGACGACGGAGATTATCAGCAAAACATACATTATAATAAAATTCATTAATATAATTATAGTATCTCCGAACAGTATTTCGCATGATAAAATGTTTTTTACAAAATACTTTTATAAATCATAAAGTTAAAATTATAAACAAATAATTATTTCTATTTTCTCGCAATAATTCGAGAGTTTTAAAGCTGACTTCGGAGTTAAAAATACTTTGAAACTTTTTATTAACTTATCAAGAAAGAAAGAGAAGATCTTATATCTACATTAGCTTATTCGATCGATTTAAATCATACTTTGAGTTCATCGGTCGTACTCCGGAATAACGGCGGGCAGGGTATGTCGGGGTCGGAGCGTCGATAATAATAGAAAGATGGTAAAGAGGCCGTATAAAATTTCCGGCGATATTAGCCACCCGTCGAATTAGCGCTGCAAGAAAATACCCTACTCACTGTCGTTCCCTGGGGAGGGCAGTTAGGGTGAACCCCGAATGGGGCACCCTCGTGGAGAAGAAGGGCGGGGCCCCGTATGAAGGGCCCCGAATCAAAACCAACCCCTGGGTGGAGTTTGCACCCCGTATATATAACAAGACCAAGGTCCTCGAAATACAGAAATCGATGCACCTCCGTGCAGTTAGGATCTTCGAGTCTATATTTTTAACTTCGTTTCTTATAATTAAAAACATTAAAAGGTGCGAGTTTGAAAACAGAAAAAGATAATCATCTTAAAAATAATCGGAAAGAGTAATCAGAAAGAGCAAAGAAAGAACGCAGTGATTTCAAAGTATCATTCTTTGTACCGTTAAATTCAAAGTAAGAATTAAACAGAAAGTTAAGTGCGACGAGAAAGATCTCAATGATCGTTGGATTACTTTGTGTCGCGTGTGAACTCCACGGCTTGGACACAACTTAAGCAGTATTGATCTTCCGGAGGATTCTTCAAAGAAAAGAAAATGTCTCGAAGTTTCTTAGTGGATTCTTTAATCGGCAATAACTCGCCGCCGTCGTATCCGCTACCATATTATGGGAATCTGCCTAATTATATGTTCAGCTTTTTTAATGTGGGTTTGGGATACCAACCGATCAGACCAGTGCCTAGACCACCAACTATATCTGTACCAATTACTCCACCAACGCTGGGTGTTATGCCGATACCTAGACAGAGTCCTCCATCACCTTTAAACAACTTGACAAGCAGACTACCAGGTAAATATATAACTAATATTATTATCTTACTAATAAATCCATAATTATTTATTAATGATTCATAAAGATATAATAATTGCTTTCGTGATTACATGCAATGTTAATCGTTAACAATTATCATAATGAGTCTAAAATCATATTTGATATTATATTTCAAAAACTGATCTTCATTTAATTATATTTAATGCAATTATATGATATAAATATGATATAATAAATATCAAATGTATACCATTACAGTTATTATATATTAATTATATAATGTAAATTATATATAAAAATAATTAAAATTAATAGATATTTAAAAATTTTTTTATATTTATTCATTTTTAAGGTTTCTAAGATATCATTTTAACTATGCATTTTCGTGATATTTTTCCAATCTCGCTAGAGAGATATATAATATGTAAAAGCAAGCATTTGGTCTATTAAATTTCTTCTATCGCAATAACTACCTCTCGCAGCAACGCCATTAACCTCTGACCTTTTTCCCTAGACGTTTCAACACCCAGCGAGTCTCCGTCTCGCAATAGTACCCCGACGCCTCCGCCAAAATCCCCGAGCTCCATTAGCAACAGCTCGAAGCGTATCCGAACCGCGTTCACTAGCACTCAGCTGTTGGAGTTGGAGCGTGAGTTTGCCTCGAACATGTACCTGTCACGACTACGTCGAATTGAGATCGCGACGAATTTACGGCTATCGGAGAAACAGGTAAAGATATGGTTTCAGAACCGCCGTGTGAAATATAAGAAGGAAGATCTGCCGTCTGGCCAAAGTCAGAAATGCTGCTGCCTACGGACTTGCGGTAAACGTAAAGATAGTTGCGGAGAGGAATCGCCTAGCCGGAAGTGCGATCAAGATGAGGATGAAAAAAGATCGATAAAGAGCGAGAGTGATGATGGCAAATTCAGTCGTAGACTTGCCGTAACTGAGCGTCTCGAGAGATCGATCGCGAATGAAGATATCGGTCCTGAGGAGAAGTTCGACTTCTCGAGAATAAACTCCGTACAGGAAGATCAGGTACTCGGATACGAAGCGCGGAATCTCTCTCGAGGTTGCAAGAGGAGTTTGGGGGCAAGTGAAGAGAATGACAAGAGAAGGAAGATGGAGACGGTGGCAGATTATCAAACTCCGAATCCAGAGGCGATTACAACTCCAATGTTCAGAAGTATAACATGCACGAAACATACCGTTGAGAGTATCGTTAACTCGTAAATTTGAATATCTGTACATAAATTTTCGAGGACTGTAAAGTAATGTAAAATTCAAACTCTCATGATATCTTTACAAATTGAACAAGTAGATAAATAAATAGATAAGCACTTTAAGAAAAGGACTGAGACAATGAAATTATATGCACTGAGATTATATACAGAATACATTCAACAAATTGTGAATATTGTAAATTAATTATAATATTTTGTAAAACTGCATTGTAAATATATTTTTGTATGATTTATACAAAAAATCCCAAATTGTATATATTTTTAATATAAATTTAACTAAAATAAATATAATTATGAAATTGTGCCTTCATTAAAATCTTAATTCCTTTAAACAAATACAATATTCATTTATTTTATGCTCAGAAAACATAAATTTTAAAATAATTACACAATTTTAAAATTTTGACTTGTAAAAATTTCATTAAATTTTCAAAAAAGTATTCTCCTTTTGTAAAAAAAAAATATATATATAAAACGACAAAAGATAAGAATTTTGGATAACAAAAGATTAATAATTTCTTATTACTGATATAAAATAATTAAAATAATTTAATAAAACCAATTCTATGTTCAAAATGCATAATCATTTTCAATTAAATATATTTAGTTTTTTACTAATAACGAATTCGATTGGACGCACTCAGTGATGCGTTAAAGTCTTTGTACACTGATTTAATTTGAATATAAATATGAAATGCAAATATTTCGAATTATGAAATACATGTTTTATCTAATAGTACAATAAAATATATTGAATATTTCACGATTTAATCGATTTTTATGTTTATTTATAAACATATCTTTACATTATTTTGTGTATGACGTGACGGCTTTAATATGCACCAGTGCGTACTAATGCTTCCAATCGAATTCGCCATAAGATATTAATGTTGCTCTTTTTATTGCATGTTTTATGAAAATATAATTTCGGAAATATATATGAAAAAGCTTCTTCTACAATACTTTAAAAAATAGCGATCATAGATAAAATATTATTTTCAATATACTTAACATAAATATATATCATATATAAATAACTTAAAATGATTAAAAATCGAGCAAATAAAATATTTTAATAAGTAGATCCTTTTTTTAACCATTTAATAAAAGCAAATATAATATAAATATAATATAATATAATTATCAATAATAAGAGACAAATTAAATAATATCAGATAATTTTTAAGAAAGTTTTAATTCGAACGCATATCTTACACTGTATTATAAGTTTAAATTCATCACTACTCTTGTTTTTTGTTAATAAATTTATACTGACTTAAATTTAATTGTTCAGGTAATTTTACAATATCAACCTCACAATTTACAACGAACTTAACGTAATTCTCGCTGTTAAATGATGAATTTGTTATTGGATTTTATATTGATGCTAACTTATATTTTATTGTTGAATCTAGTGTATGCCTGCATTTCTAATGATCACATCATACGCGAAAAGAAAATTCTGTCTGATTACCGACCTGATCACTTATTGTCACTTCAGAATTAAATGTAAGATTTAGGATTGCAAGTTTTAATTTTATGTTATTATAAACTAATGAAGATTCTGTAAGCCAAAACGTATTTATATTATATTATATTATTTTGCTATTTTATTAAATGATTAAAAAAAGGATTCACTTATTTAAATATCTTATTTACTCGTCTCTTAGTTTTAAATTATGATATTTTGCTTTACAAACAAAGGAGCGTTATATTAAGTAGTCTTATATTATTTAATATATAATTATAAATATATAATATATATTATTTAATATATAATATATTTTAAAAATATATAATTACATTGTGAAATACATACAAATGCAATTAATAAAGACAATTGATAAGGATCATTTCAATTATCTTATAATTATTGCATTATCTTGTATGCACATATGTATACAATTTATTGTATTTCAAACATGACGATATCAATTCAAAGGATAAGCAAATGTGGCAGCAAATAAAAAGTTACGAACTGGAAAGTTACAACTGATCACCAAAATATAATTTCTCATATACAAAGCCTACAAATAATGTATCAAATGTTCATCCTAAAGAAGTGTTTCCGACACACGTCATCACCTTCAATAGCGTAACGCGCGCCTATGTGTGATTTTCCAGTCAAACGATTGGTTAGAAAAAGTACAACTCAACAAGAGTGCAACATGGTAACTCGAAGGACCCGTTCGCCATTGTCGGTGGGAAACTGGTCGTGTTGCCCTAAATCTCGAAAATTTGTCAAGAGGGCCCCCACTTTAGGTTAAATTTAAGGTAAAACGTAGTTAATGGTGCTAAGAAGCCGTGCGACAATACGTTAAGATCTCTCGCGCTCTCGAAGTTTTGAGCCCGAGCCGACAATGGCACACTTGTGTTGCTATTCGCGGGACTCGACGAAACGTGAAAACCAGCCGGCTGCCCTTTTTTCTATTTCCGAACGCGACAACACCGTGCCCCATTCACGGTAGCCAAGAAGTCCCCGTGGTCGCGTAGATTTGGTTCATTCATCTGTTCGGAGAACCAATAACGCGTAGGAGGGAGAGGGATCTCGCAGACTGAATGACGACAAAAAGTCGAAATCGAAAAATCGTGCTTGCACGATCCGCCTTTCTGCCTTTCGTCCTGCATAACGGCGGCCGGTGCTTTTCAATCGGATGATCGCTCGGAATGAGTCTAAAGAACGTTTAAGGAATGCGGACAATTTCTCGCCTCTTAAGAGCGGTAGCGGGCACATTCGGTTATGGCAGTTTAAAGTGAATGCGAATACAAGTGATGTATGGAGTGCCTCTTAAATCCCGACGACTTTTATAATCTTTTCTACCTGAGACGGTGGTTGCTTCTGAGTTACGACGCTTTTAATCAATTGCAAGATTTATATTATATGTATATAGAAAGAATAAACCGTCAAATAAAAATAAAGATTCGGACAAATGACCATTTTTATATGCATTCATTTAACAAATATGTAATCGGAGAAAAGCTTAATAACCACGTTTCAATTGAATCCAATGTTTTGTTCATTTGCAGCGTTAAATTAAATGAACATACGATGCTGAAACGCAATTCAATTTTCCAGGCCCTCGCGTGTTCACATCTCGAATTCAATCGGATCATCGGCAACGATAATGATATATACATAGATGCAGTCGTTTCTTTGTATTCCAATTCGCAGTGATTCAGTTGATTCCGTCTACCAAATCGCGTCGTGTCGCGCAATCCCACACTGATTGCGTCAATGAGAAACCGCACGAATAATTAAGCACGTTTTGTTCTTGTTGTCGAGAAACGTAATGGAATTGCAAACGACAGCCAAAAAAAATAATGACAATATATTAAAAGTTATTCGGTTCACTTTACCGAATTCTAAGAGATAATCTACATGCACAACAACGTTATCACAGCACTATTAAATTATATAACGTTACGTATAAATCGCGTTATGCAATTCGATCATTTCCCTAAACAGTAATCTAAGACTGCAGTTGAGAGAGATCTGATTTTTAATATTGAAGTAGACAGCTAGTAATAAAATAACACATGTTATTTTAATCTATATGTTTTTTTATATAAAAAATAGAATTCCTGTCGTATAAAACAAGAAATTTTACTGAAAGTTTTCTTCAAGAAATAAGTTACTTTTCTCTCATATTAACTCATTTAAATTCTTTATTTACATAATTTCTTTATAACAAATTTTCAATTTATTATACATAAATTGAAATATATAATAATTTTTATTACACATAAAAAAGACAGTAAAAAAATATATTTTCTCAGTACTACATAAAAATGTTATATAATATTATAACAATTATATTATCTATATATTTATATTATCTGTATATATATATATATATATATATATATATATATTATCTACATATATATTTTATATATTATCTACACATATATTTTATTTCATGTTTATGTATATCACGAATATCATTTTACATGAATTATTCGGTTTGATATAAATTGCGAATAGTAAAGAAGATGATACTAATGTAGACACTCCAGCATCGCTTAATTTTTTGATGAACGATTAATTTTTTTATCAATTTGCATTCTGTGGGATAGCTGAATCCTATGAAACTGCGATCTTACTCCTATAGCAATTTATGACTACAACTATTTCTATTCAACGACCATGACACATCGTCCAAATTGTCGAAGAGGGTTTACACGAGTGATTGTAATAAGTCCAAATAAGCTTGTGCTCTCTAAAGAAACTGGTGGGACACGATCGCAACGGTCTGCGCGATTCAAAAATCACGGGAAAGAGACGATAAAAAACAAGACAAGAAAGACAAGGAAGAAAAGAGAAACGGAGAGAGAGGGAGAAAGAGAGAGAGAGAGAGAGAGAGAGAGAGAGAGAGAGAGAGGGAGAGAATCGGCGGTAGCCGATTTCTGGTTCCGGTGCACTAATTCATTTCATCTTATGCGCACTGAAGAGGCGCTCCATCAAAGCTCAAAAAAGCCACCGCGACAGCACTCCAGCGCGGAAGATCGGCGGAGAGCGAGATGACAGGGTGGTGCGGGCACTCGAAAGTTGAAACCGTTTTTGCCTCTTTACACCGGAGGACAATGGCGATAGCGACGTCGACCATTGTGAATCTCTTTCATGGCGTGGCTTCGGGCAGCTCGTGTTTGAATCGATTGATACTAGCAGATGCGACTATAAGAATTTCATTTCAATAAATAACACGAGAACATTTTAGAGATATCCATAGTGGAAAATTTGTTTGAGTTTATCAAAAATGCACATGAAGGAAGAAGAGAAAAGAAGAGAGTAAACAAAAGTTTGCTATAGTGCGAAAAAAGGAAAACAATCTTTTATTTCTCAAAATATATAAGAAAAATCGACAATTTTGCGGAAACATAAAGAGTATGAAACTATATCTTCCTGAATTCTGTTCCGACGATTGCGATAACGTTTCTGGAAGAGGTAAAAACTAAAATCGACACGATACATTTGTTCGGTACTATAAATTTGGCCTTAATGCCGTTTCCTGATTCTCCAATTGTTGACTTCACACAAAGCGCGAGACTCTCGAAAGGCATAAATCTTGCGAACGATGAATTGTATCGTATAGACACATTGTGCAATGGTATCGCAGAAATGCATCGCATGCAGCCATGATGTTGCCGATCATCATCGTGTATGATCAGTGACGCGAGAATAATTTCGCAGAGACGCCCGCAAACATGACAATGTTTGTCACCCGGTTTCTCATTGTCGCGAGTCCTATTCGCGCCGACGAGATGTGAAGATCGATTTACAGCAGGTTGTTAAAGGTTGTTAAATGATTGAGAAACATCGAAATAGCGTCCCGGGAAATAAATTTCTTATATGTTGGAAACAGTCTAACGCGCGAAAACGAAATGAAATAAAATAGTAAAAGTAGAGACAGCAAGTTTGCTATCGTATGCATCGAGGCTGTCTAGACATAAATTTTATATGAATGTATTTCTACCATTTGCCACGGCCAAATATTATTTTCCGCGTGACTATAATTATTTTTTAATTCTTCGTTTGCAATCATATTTTATTCCCTCCAAATTTATTTACTGTGCTATATATATATTTCTTTTTCAAAAAATATGGAAAAATTCTGGATTATTTTCCAACATCACTATTACTTTACTGGATAGTTTTCTAACAAAATATTTTAGAAGTGGGAATCAAACTCTGCCTTTCTTTATTTTGAGGAAATTTGAAAGTGAAATTGTTGTATCAAAAAGACGAACGATTAAAA
>Ga0157364_1007360_pt1 | contig 11402 bp, 6 predicted proteins | sample AttsexASBM2_FD_111476 | JGI IMG/M metagenome (GOLD analysis project Ga0157364, IMG submission 111476) | Fungus gardens microbial communities from leaf cutter ant in Ribeirão Preto, State of São Paulo, Brazil - Atta sexdens ASBM2 | ecosystem: Host-associated > Fungi > Mycelium > Unclassified ...
AAATTTTTTGCCCTTTTTTCTTTTTAATTAAAGGGACAATTATTTTATGTCATTTCATCCTGCAACTTTGTGGAAAGGCCTGTTTGGCACGCATTGTGATGCATACTCTTATAGCTGAATAGACTTCTTTTGTTTGGTTATGTATTTTGTTTGTGGTGCACTTTTTGTATTATTCTAAATTTATATATATATATATATATATATATATATATATATATATATATATATATATTGTTAGTAATTATACAAGTATATATTTTTGTATTTATCAATGACATGAATTGAGGATACAATTTTTATCAATACATAATAAATATACACGTTATATTTAAATGTTAAATATACATGTTATGTATATTTATTATATATTGATAAAAATTGTATCCTCAATTCATGTCGTTGATAAATACCAAAATATATACTTATATATTGAGATATGTTAAATATTTAAAAATCATTGCCTTTAAATATTAAATATCATAAATGTAGCCTCTATTTACTCATGTACGCGATGTCGATTACATGTATTTCGTAATATTTATCGAAGACTACTTTTTGGCGCGGAAAAATATAATCTATCTTCGAATCTATCGTGCAAATCATCAGAACATATGAGTCGTAGAAAATATGCAGAATGTCTGACACGAATAAGAAAAACAAAGTTTCAACATTATATCTTATTATACGATTGTAATAGAATGTCTTACCTTTGCATTTGACTCCCACTTTCCCGGTGCCCCAGATATAATCTTCACCTATGAAATAAATTTAAAAATCAATATGTATTTTTATAACAAAATGAAATTTTATGATTTTTCTAAATCACAATTGTAATTATTTAATATAAAATAGATAGTTCGTTTACACATTTAAAAAGTAATTGAATAAAAAACGAGAGCAAAAAAATATAATAGACTGATGTCTATTTCTATCATTAGATCAAACAGATTAACTTTAATTTAATTTAATTTATTCTTTATCTTTTTCTAATACTTGGAACTAAAAAAATGAAAACTAAGTGAAATCAAGATTAAAATTAATCTGTATTGGTAGATAGATATGAGAATCATTCATGTCATAATGCTTCTACATTAGTATTAACTTGATTCACATAATGAATAATACAAACCATAATTAATAATATACTTACAATGTTTACAGAGAATGGGCGTTACAAAGTATACATCTACGAGGACGTGATTGTAGGAGTTGTGTTCCGTGCTCGTGGAATCTGCTACATACGCTGTAACAAGGAAGTGACGAATTAATGAGGCGAATTAATCTAATGCAGTAATCTAAAGTATTTTTGATATTATATATACAATAGTGTTATAATATTTACCATACGGCCCATTGCTAAGCGTTACATAAGACGACTCTTCTTCATTGTGAGTGTCGAGATACGGCGATAGGCTTCCTTTCAGCATTAGGACTTCGTCGGTTGTAACCTCCGCGTCTAAATATAAAATCACGCAAATATAAATACACATAACTGACATAAATTATGAAAATAAATAAGCATTTAAAGGAATAAAATTGTCAGATATTGCTCACTTACTTCAAAAGTGACACAACTAAAAATTTTTTTTTAAATTATAAATGAATTAGTAAACATTACTCTATCATCAAAAAAGTGAATTTAATTTTATGAAATCATTAAAATTGTCACAACTCAAAGAGTGGTTTTAAAAAAAAATTATCAAAATCGTTAAAACTTAAAAGAGGTGGATAAGAGTTGTGAAACAAAAATAATAAAATGACATTGATTATATTAAAAAATAAGTTTCCTCCTTTTCTGGGAAACTTAATTTTTTTAGTTGTATCGCTTTTGAAGTAAAGATGAAGTAAAATATAACATCACAAATTATTTTATTCATATATTCCTAGCCTATTAATATAATAAATTTCGTACCAGACACAAAGTCTGCTTGCTTATTTATTGAGTCGCACGAGACGACACCAATTTTTAATCTTCTCGGAAGCGTGATAGTAGATACTCGCAAAGAAAACGATCACATCAGCAGATCATCGTCTCCAAAAGCATACGCGAGTTTACTCGTTTGTCAGTCACACATGGCATGCAGCAAACGTAAACAATCTCATGGAATACAACAATCATAGGACATAATCTTTCTCGATTCTTACGCATCCTCCTCAGAGAGACTCAAAGCATTTCTTTTATCGCTTTACTTGAATCGTATTAGAAGAAGCTTTTATTTAATTCCAAATTATTTGTGACTATTTGTGGCTATTTTGAGCATTATTTAGGAAAGTCGATCTTTGTGTAATATAGCTTATCCTCTTCTTATTGGGCACATACAATTTGATTCTCATATGTTTACTTTTAATTATTAAAAATAATGATTTACTCTTCGTTAAAAAAGCTACTTCTGTATCCTTATATAATGTTATATTCTTTTAAAAATTATCTCTATCGCTGTACATAAATACGTAAGATGCAGTACGACAATGTTGTCCCGACGATGTTGGTTCATCCAATATGTCAAACTTCTCTACAGTAAGGTAATATAAACACCATAACAATTATTCATGCATGACCGTGCAATGCATTATTATCTTTATCATTCTCCTTTGCATTTCTTCCGCGGACATCCACTCTTCGAGTGTAGTTCTTCTTTTATTTCACTATTTCTACGTTTCATATCCAAGATATTGTGACCAGCCTACGAATTGTAGTCTCTGAAATACATAAACAATATAATATTACATTTGAATCCAATTATTCTTTTCACATTGCAATTAACTTAATAGTAATTAAAAATGATTTCTTTTAATTAATTCTAGAATTTGAACAGCTTAAATTTGACGTATTTTTCTTTTAAATTAATAAAAGCCTTTAATTTAAAAAATATATGATTATAGCTAAGATAATCTTTACAAGTATCTGAATCAATTTGTACTTTCTCAAATTAATTTTCTATGTAAATATAAAAATTTTTACGCGCTTATCACAGTATAAAGAGAGCAGACTCTCGGTTGTCACATTTACTTTGTTTTTAAACATAAAAAATTGAAAATATATTGTACCATATGCATTAATGTTTGCAAAACGATACATAATCATCAGGGTTGGATAAATTAACTTTTTTTTTTAACAATAAGTTAAGTTAAAGTTAACAGCCTTGAAAATTTAGCTTAGTTAAGATAAAAGTTAATAGTGACATTAATTGAATTAATTGAATTAAATGAAAAAAAATAATTAAAAAGTTAAAAGTTAAATTTATTTTATTTCATAATTTCAAGTTAATTTTTTTTTAACTAAATTAAAAAATAAAATTAAAAAGTTAATTTTTTTAATTAACAAGGAGACTCACATATGTATTTTACGGATTTTGATCAAGATTTTTGCGTAATTATTTTGGAGCACAAAATAATTCTTTTAAATAGTAAATTGCACTGCTATATTTTAAAAAAAAAATCATGATTTTAGGTCATGATGATTGCTTTCAAATCTTTATTGTTTGTTTAAACGTATATGAAATATTGGAATAATTATAATAAAAAATATATTAGATAATCCACTCATATAAATTTCAAACAATAAAATAAAGAGCTTCTACTAAGACATTTTCAATAAATGAGCTTTGAAAGGTATAAACAATAAACCTTTATTATTCTTTTATTATTCCGTGAAATGATAATAAAAAAATAATAAAGATTTATTGTTTATATCTTTCGAAGTTTATTGAAATGATTTAGTAGAAGCTCCTTATTTTATTGTTTGAAATATTGGAAATTATTTAAAATTAGAAAAATACATTTCCGATGAACATGAATGTACAAGCATATAATCCGAGTATAAGATCTGTATAATGCCAACTATCCAACTCTGATGTTGACTTTTAACAAATCAAATTAAAAGTTAATTGCTGATAAAATTATATGAAGTTATAATAATTATATGAAGTTAAAAAGTTAAAATGTAAAGTTAAATAAAGTTAAAATTAATTAATTTTTTAACTCTTTAACTTAACTTTTGACGTTTTAACTTAGCATTACCCAACCTTGATAATCATTTACTTGATAAACATTTTAACAATCCTAAAGATTTTATATATTGTAATGTTATATCGAGATGAACTGAACATTTCGTTGTTCAATTTTATATAAGTGATAAAGAAATAAGAATTTTTAATCAAACTAAAAATTTATAAGAACTTGTTTCTAATTAAATGATTATATTTATAAGACCTTGTTTAAAAAAAATCTCTGTTTTCAGACTTATGTCAAAGTGATATAGGTAGCTTAAATCGCTCCAAGTAAATACTTTTTAGAAAGCTATTTGCAAGATTAAGAAATCATTCAAAAAATTGATGAACAAATATATTATTTACAATTAAGAAATATTTTAAATATTATAAGAACAACTTGATTAAAAAATCGTTTTTTTATATCAAAGAGATCAGTTAAACTGCTCCAAGTAAATATTTTTTAGAAAATTATTTGCAAGATTAAGAGATCATATTATACATATACCAAAAAAAATCTACTAATCTTTCAGCATCCACAGAAGGTCTATAAAACTCAGACAGACGAAAGCTTAAATAACAAGCTTAAATAACAATCTTTTATGTGCAAGGTGCAAAAGTTCTTCACTACAGAATATTTTCACGTTTGAAAGATCCAGAATCCAGCGATATGAAATTCTGTCGAAATTACGTTCTTCATTAATAGAGCAACAATACCGTGGCGCACCAGAGAGTAAGATATGCCTCAGATAACTGTCATCGCAATCGAGGGTACGTGCACGGTGTACACGCGTGAAACCGCACGTCGAGGCCGTCGAGATGAGGACGCGAACGGGAGTTCACGTGCCGAGCGTGTGGGCTTCGAGAGGGACGCTTACCTTGCCTGACGTCGCGGTTTGTCGAGCGGAAAGTGAAAACGGTAGCGATGAGGGCAAACGGATGCGCTACACTTCGCCAATGGGACTCCTCGGTGACGAAAAACTTGCGGCGCGGACACTTCGCTCGGAGGAAGAGGGGAGGATGCACGAGGGCGACAGCTACGAAGATGATGACGGCGACGACGACAACGATGACGATGATGACGACGACGACGCTCAGAATTCCTCCCTCTTCTGCCCTCTTCTCAAGTTACATTCGTCAATTGCATGTGCCGGGAACTTGCGGATAAGTCGCGTCGGATACCTCGACGATTGATCACGAGAGGGGTAGAAGGGGGGCACAATAATAATATCGTTTGCCGTGCCGCAACACCACGAACGAACACGGTTAGGCCAGCCTAGGCAGCTAAAGTCGCAACTCGCAACACTCGATCAACTCGACTTCAAATCGACTGTGCGCGGTCGATTCGATCGAAAGCGAGTGCGATTGCCCGCGGATTTCAAAATACAATTTTCCGAATATCGAACAGATCGGAATTAATTAATTCAGTGAGCGCTCGCTATTATTGGTGTATTCCTTTCTATTATCCAATCAACATTTTAGATCTGGAAGAATACATCAATAGCAGCAAGCGCTCATTCAATTGTCGAATCCGCTGAACCACTGACGAGAGATATTAAAGACCGTCAACGATCTCGGCAAATTTTCGGCGGTATGAAAAGGATCCCCAAGAATTCGAATAATTGAAAAACGCATTATCGATAATTAAATTGATAAATTTGCTATTAACATAAATATTTGGCTAATACATTATTAAATTCATGATTTTGTATTACATAATAATATTCCATAAATAAATATGCATACTGTAAAACTGTAATATCCTATATATTGCCGAAAAATTACAATTTTTTCTCTGCAGTTATCACCTCTGTTTGATAATCAAATTTTGACGATAACACTGAAATCACAATTTTAAAGAAAATTCGAGTATTAAGTTTTAAATGCATATATACTGATAACCACGTCTATTAAATCGTAAAATTAGCACAATATTATCAGTTTTTTACTTTTAATCATTTCAATATTAATAAGGACGCGAACTCTCTAAGGATGTCGGTCTTTAATAGTGGCTTAATAGTAGTTGTGTTCCAAATTTGCTACTAGCACTGAAAATGCTACAGTTTACGTTACGTGCACTATAGATTTTCAGTACTGGCAGTCAAATTTGGAACACAATCTTTTGATCTATTTTTTGTTCCTGCATTAGACTGTTCTTTCTCGCTTTAAACAAATATCAAACATATCTATCTCACTTTAAGTTCCAAAAGTATGTACACTAGCTCAGCCGCAGAAAACAGACCATTTATCTCGTTGGTGGCAAGCGTAGCCATTCTATACGTTCCTAAACTCACTACAGAGATGTTCGAATTTTTATATCTTTGCACGATCAGGCGGAGTTTGCGAACGCGCAATCGCATTGACGGGTCCCGCTCTCTTTGTCATCAGTCATCACATGGACAAGCTAGTGCACGTTTGCCTTGCTCGTACGATTCGTACAACATTCATTTCCTTATATAGCAAAACGGATCACCGGTGAGAGAAACTGCATTATCATGAGCACGATAATTACTCAGGAAGCTTATGACGAAGAGATTAGAGAATTAATAGAAAGCCTCGGCTTGACTGAAGAGGAGGCGATCGAGGATGCTATTAAGTGCTACGAAATGAAAGTATGTATTCCTACATCTCTTTGTTTACAATGCTTGTCAATCAATAAAAAATATACTTTTTGCTCTTTGCACGCGATTGTGTAATTCATTCGCCTCTCTATATTGGAAATCTTTATCTTTGACATTAAAGAAAAAGAGAGAACAGAGTTTTAAATCATAGAATATTTCGGAAAATTATAACAAATGTTTGTAAAAATTAAAATTAATTTATAAAGAATTTGTATATAAATATAATATAAATTTATTCTTTAATATATTTATTAGGATAAATTAATTGTATATTATATATAAAATTTACTTCTATATATATATATATATATACACACACACACACACACAAATATATTATTTTGATCTCCAGCGAACAAAATTACAAAAATTTTCCATCTCTATTTTATCTATGTAAGAATAAAAATAATAAAGTTTAAAATTATTTCAAATGTTGTTGTGGCTTTAAATTTTTTATATAAATTTAACTAAAGCATGTATCAGAAAATATATTTTGATAATCGAAAATGTTCTACTCCTTAATTGTTCAATTAGATGAGTCTTGAATAAATCATCAAGAATTTTTATCATTGCGTTAGAAATAAATACGCAATATTATATGAAATTAAAAAATATTAGGAATATATAAATCAATATCTTAAATATTCGTCATTAACATTAAATTATTTTATCGTTATTTTTTATCGCATATATTAATTTTTATTTTAAAAAATTTATGTTTAATTTAACAATACACTTTTTAATATTAATTCTCATTTAATATTTTTTAAATTAACAGTTAATAATATTCTTGTATCGCAAAATTATAGGGCCTATTTAAAAGATCCACCTGTAGTGCAAAAATAAAATCTGTTACGCGATCCTGCCGCATTTCTTGACGCTTTTAGTTTCGGAGCACTCGTGTCACTATCGTCTATCTTAAGAAATTGATCTATTTCTTATATTTCTTATATTATATCTATTTCTTATATTATACCGTATTTGATGCTGTTCAGAAAAGAAAAGATAATCTTTTCTCTAAAAAATAAAATGAAATAAAATTTATGTTGAAGTACAAAAAAATTCGTTACTTTACTACGAATATATAATACTTTATTACGAATGAACCACTGCTGAAAGAAAATTTCCATTTTAAAAATGGCATTAATTATTTTCATAGATACAAATATATTTTATATAAATATATTTATAAATATAATTAAAAATTAAATATTTATGAGAAAAGTCAATTAGAACTTCTTGCGTCGAGAAAAACACTTCCTCTCGATCATCGTTACATTTATAATTCACGAATGGCATTTAATTCGCACAGGGGATAGACCTGAGCAACATCGTCACAGATTCAATTCTCGAGGATAAATACAAGCAGATAGTGACGTGCTTGGAACGACTAACGTGCATTGTAAACGACAAGAGTTACGAAGGTGTGCTGGAGACGTTGCAAAAACTGCGAAACGAATTGGATAAGGATATCGCACACAGAGTTTTTGCAGGCAAACGCAAATGTTATAATATTCTGATCGCTCTCCTGAAAGATTGCAAGAAGAACCATATGATACTTAAATCTACGCTGGAAACAATCACCTCATTAATGTCCGGTTATCCAGACTTGCTAGATGACGAAGGGATTGCGTTGCAAATAGAGTAAAGATTATTTCGTAAAAAATTGATCTATAAAAAAAGAAAGAGTATTTGAAGTAGATCCTGATTTTTTTATTTTTTTTTTAATGACTATTAATTCTAAAAAGTTAATACAAAAGTTAATATAAAAGTTAGGAAGAACAAAATTATGATGGAGAAAACTTTTTCATTGGGAATGATAACAAAATTAATACTTTTTAAATTATTATTTAATTGAAAATTGATTTATTTTATTAAATTCGTTTTAAACTTAAAAAATTTTTTATTTGAATAATTTGGAGAAAACTTCAATAATTTGGAGACACAATTTAAAAAGAACTAATTTTTTCAATTATAGGATATGAATTATAATTTATAGCAAGAAATTAAGATCATCAGAGCTATATTTAATAGGCATCTGTTTCTTGTCTCAAAATAATTTGTTAAATTTTGTTTATCAGTATTTTAGAGGGACATTGTGATATGACAACGTTACAATATCTATTACGTTGGATACGAGAATGCTGTATAAAGCATGAGTTGAATAGGCAAAAGATATTTGACACCAATATCTTTGAAAAATTAAAGAAGATATTGGTACGTGCAGATGTAAATGCGCAAGAGATTAAAGATGCATGTTCGGTAATCAGAGCGTTGGTACTGGACGATGATATTAGGCATGAATACGGAAAAGCACACGAACATGCGACTATCATGGCAAAGGGTGCTCTCGATATCATCACGGGATTATTGAAAAGTAAATATTACATTTCAATAGCTTTACAATCAATATGGATTATTTTTAATAATTATTTAGTATGTTACAAACATTTGGATTATTTTTTGAAAGTTAGATAATCATTCTATATTGTTCTTTTATACTCTACTATGATTAATTAATACATACACTTTATTACAATATCACGTTGCTGACATATATATATTCGTCATAAACAGGATTTAAAAAGGATACGAAAGTCATAGGCGATCTAATGATCACATTGGCCGCATTAGTTGTTCGAAATGAATTCTGTCAGGAAGTAGAAGATGCCGGGGGATTGAAATTCATTTTAGACATAATGACTGAATATCCAGATTCTGAAAAATTAAATTGGCAGGCTTTGAAGTTGCTCAAAGCGCTTGCTGGCAACGATAACGTCAAGTCTCATATCGTTACTTCCGGATGCGCTCCTTTAATCGTATCCGCTATCAGTAGAATGAAAGTAAGTTCACGTGCAATAAAAAATATTTTTTACAATAAAATTCTTTTAAAAATATTTTTTTTATTTATTAAATGAAAAAGGAGATGTTCTTAATTATTTTAATGTTGTATCATATCGTGATCTTTAAAATGACTATATTAATATTTTAAAGGAAAAAAATTTTTAATACGTATTAAAATTTAATATTTAACAGAGATCAGAGAATGTCGTGACTGCTGGACTGAGTTGCATGTCGGCGTTATCTTTACGAAGTACTTCGAATTCTGGTGTGTTCTATGATTGCGGCGCAGCCCAAGTAATCGTAGATACTATGAAGGCTTATCCTAATAATGTAAACATCTTAAAGCAAGCCTCTTGGGCGATTAGAAACATGTCGGTGCGAAATAAATCCGAATCTAAGGAATTCTTAATGTATGGTGTTGAGGAAATACTACGAGAAGCAGTACGTTTACATGGTCCTAAATTAGAGGATAACGTAAAAGCCGCATTGAGAGATCTGGGTCTGAAGGTAGATTTAAAAGAAAGATGGACAGGAAAAGGCATCAATCTGAACAATGAACGTTATTAATCATTGGCAGCAACATCGTCAGAATATAGTATCTAGATTATTTACTATAAATACATTGATCAAGTTTGGATCTTGTACCTTGCTTTGACTCACCTCGCAATGCTACGTATTAATTAATAAGAATCTTAGTTAACGTAAATAATAAGATATTTTTGTGCTCAACAGAAAGATGTGGATTTTGTAAAATTGTCGAGTGCTACTTTATGTTATAATTCTAAAGACGCACAAAATTTCAACAGTTTAGTTACTGAACTGAAATTAATTTAGAAAAACGTTTGTAATGCAAAATTATAATTTAATAATATTCACAATATTTTTCATATCTGATGATAAAAAATTTGTCACGCATTATATAGAATATGTCTAAAATTTACATATATATTTTTAACACACTGCCAGAAATTATATTATACATTTTTACTTGATAAGTGGAGAACTAAGTATCCATATTTCGTACAGCCATTTTTAATTGATAATTCAAATAAATAAAAATACAGATTTAATTTTATTGTTGATACAGATAATTGTATGATTAAACTAAATTATTTCCACATATGTATATCAGTTCCATCCATTCGTTCATTTATTGGTGTTACAATCCAAATCGGATCCAGGCCTTTTCTATATATATCAGTTTTATATATATGTATCAGTTATAAAAAACAAATATTTATTGTATTTCAAATTTTGACGTAAATAGATAATTACTAATTAATATGAATAATTAAAGCTGTTGGTGCAATCGGATACTTAAATAATAAAACTTTGTCGAACATAAAAAAAGACATAGACTAATGATCGAATAATATAATGGTAGTATTTATATAATTAAATATATTGATTGTTTTTTATAATTGTTTTATACAGCGCGAAATTTTACATTATTGTAATGAAATGTAACAAGGAATAAAAACTGATTAAGCTTTTGAATTATAATTCTTTGAACAAAATAGTAGATTGTTTCTCTTTCTTTTCTCCTATATCTACTTCTCACTTGTCAAATCTAATTTTACGTGACAGATAAGCAAAAATTCGTTTAAATATTATGTAATTCAAGAGCAAATTAATTTGTTTTAAATATGACTATACCAATCAGTTAATTAAAATAATTTTGTTAATAAACATTAGAAATAACTATCTTTTATTTTATTTTTTAATATAGAATAAATTAAAAACTTGAAAGAAACAGTATTATACAATAGAATGCTGTTTTATTTTTGATGTGAAAATTTATGATAATATATTTTTATATATGATATATATATATATATATATATATATATATATATATTTTATATATATATATATATTTTATAATTTTGATTCTTTTAATTCTTTTCGCGACACATCGAATTATAAATAAGATCCCAAATTCTAAGCA
>Ga0157364_1007361_pt1 | contig 11400 bp, 13 predicted proteins | sample AttsexASBM2_FD_111476 | JGI IMG/M metagenome (GOLD analysis project Ga0157364, IMG submission 111476) | Fungus gardens microbial communities from leaf cutter ant in Ribeirão Preto, State of São Paulo, Brazil - Atta sexdens ASBM2 | ecosystem: Host-associated > Fungi > Mycelium > Unclassified ...
CACGGACCATGAGTAGTAGTATATAAGATAGACTACTTTGTACTAGGAACTCTATCGAGTTCTCTTGTGTTACTCAATACAAGAGTTGTCTTATTGCTTAACTCTTTGAGCTTTAAGTCATAATAAGTCTAAGTTATAACATTAGAACTCAATCCCCATTCCAAAGACTGCTCAATACTGAGCTCTCTTCACAACTTATTCTCTCATCATCCTCAACAGTGAGTAACACACCCAACATCAAGAAGACATATAGCTAGGCTCTAGGCTTAAAGGGTATACCAACTAGGAGAGGGAAACCTAGTCATTTGTTTTGTGCCAAAGCCCACTAGTGTCTAACAAATGTGACACCTTGTATGGACGTATTAGATAGCTTTCATAATAGAAGTCTTGTGCTACAGTGCCCACTTGTGGTCTGTACATGCAAAGAAACAGCAGATGCCCTTTAGGCACTGTCTAGAGTAGAATGACCTTTTGAGGTCAAAATAATATACAATTCAATTAGGGCAGTAGTCAATTGTAGTCAGTAGAAAAGTGTAGGCAGGACAAGAAGAGGACTTGCTATCACTTACAGAGATTTCGTCAAGTTCGGAGCATGAATCAGAAGGTGAGACCAACATAGGTTCTGCACTTCCACTATACATATCACTACTACCACTACTACTACCAATCCCACCCCCTTATTATGACATGAGTCAACCCAACTACCCTGCCATTATAAGGCAACTTCAAGAACAGATTGCAGCATTAACAATACAAGTAGGAGGAGGCACAGGAAGGGTGGCAGCAAGCATGGAGGTAGTAAGACCACAAGTGTTTGATGGGACCCCATTGAAGGTCTCAGGTTTCATGACAGCGTGCAGACTGTATATAAGAATGAAGATGGGGGAAGCAGCAGTGGAAGAACAGATCCAATGGGTGCTGTCTTATGTATAGGGGGGATTGGCAGATGTTTGGAAGGAGAACATATTAGAGGATTTGGAAGCAGGGATATTGGAATATGAGACAGTGGGAGAATTTTTGACAGATATCAGGAAAGAATTTGGAGAAGGAGATGAGGAAGCAACAAAGGTAGCAGAACTGAGGAGGTTAGAACAGAGAGGAAAAGAATTTAGAAGAGCAGCAAGGGGGAGTAGATATGAAGGAAGGCCATTGGTGAAGGAGTTCAAGAGGGGAATAAATAGAATGATCAGGAGGAAGTTGATAGAGGCAGAGAGACCCTTCTCAAGCATTGAACAGTGGTACAAACATGCCACTAATTTGGACAGGCATTAGAGAGAAAGCAGGAGGGAAGAAGAGTGACTGAGGGGAAGAAGGAAGCAGGGGGCAATGGCCCCTAAACAACAACAACAGCAGACACCATGACTACAAGTATGGCAAAAGAGGCAGGAAATGCCTCAACAGTGGGTGACAACAGGGCCTGCTCCAATGGAGGGAGCAGAGAGGACAGATGTGGTAATGATATGCTCTTAATAGAGGGTAGGAGTTGCTCAAAGAAACTCCTATGCCATGGATGTAGACAGAGAAAGGAATTGTTACACTTGTGGAGGATTCGGGCACATGGCCCAGCACTGTAGGAATAGAGAAGCAAGAAATAGAATTGAGGAAGGAAGAAGACTGGAATATGAGAGCAGTAAAAACAATGGACAGAGGAGGATCGAAGGGAGAAATGAACCAAATAATTTAAATGGGAAAGGGGATCTAATAGTCTTTGATTAGATTCCAGAAATAATAGGTTTGCAATGCTCGTAAGAGCAATAGACAATACATCTTGTTACAACCTGAACAATGGAGACATGTTAAGAGAAGTAACAGTGAAGATTGGATTGGAAAGAATAGATACACAAGAGGGGATTACAGTGGAAGCATTGTTGGATAGTGGTATAACAGGATTAGTGATGAGTTTGGAGTTTGCAAGAAAGCAGGGGTTTAAATTGAAAAAAATAGAAAGGCCTATTTATGTAGGGAATGTGGATGGAACAATAAATAAGAAGAGACCAATCTAAAATACTGTGAAGGTTAATATTTATTATCAGAGACACAGGGAGAGGATGAAGATTGATGTGATAGGGGGACAGAAGTGGAATGTAATCCTGAGAATGCTGTGGTTAGCTCACCACAACCTTGAAAATGACTGGAAGAGTAGTGAAGATAAGATGACAAAATGCCCAGAGGAGTGTGGTAGACAGTGGAGACCAAAACAAGAGAAGTTGGGGTGGCAGAAACAGAAAGAGGAAGAAAAGAAAGAGAAAGAGGAGAAGAAACAAGAGGAAGAGGAAGCAAGAAGGAAATAGAGGAAGAAAAACCAGAAAAGGGAGAAAGTGATAAATGTAAATCAAGTGGCAGAAGAATGGGAAATCTGGGATGAAGAAGAGGAGACAGCAAGATCGGAAGAGGAAGCAAAAAAGTTGGTACTGGAAAGATTTCATAAATGGATCAAGGTGTTTAGAAAGAAAGCAAGTGAAAGGATGCTGATGAAAAAAGCATGAGATCATGCCATTGACATGAAGAAAGGATTTGTGCTGAGAAAGGAGAAGGTGTATCCATTGTCAAGAGAGAAAAGAGGAGAAGTGAGGGAGTTTATAGAGGAGCAGTTAAGAAAGGGGTATATTAGACCCTCGAAGTCATCTCAGACAGTGCCAGTATTCTTTGTAGGGAAGAAGGATGGAAAGAAGAGAATGGTGTAGGACTATCGATATCTCAATGAGTGGACAATCAAGAACAATTACCCATTGCCACTTATTTCAAACGTAATCGAGAATATTGGCACTAAGAAGGTATTTACAAAGATGGATTTGAGGTGGGGTTACAACAATGTTAGGATTAAAGAAGGAAACGAGTGGAAAGCAGTGTTCACGACCACTAAGGGATCTTTTGAACCCACAGTTATGTTCTTTGGATTAACGAATTCACTGGCCACGTTCCAGGCCATAATGAACAAGTTGCTAAGAGACTTGATAAACACAGGGAAGGTGGCAGCCTTTATTGATGATGTGATAGTAGGGATGGAAGAGGAAGAAGAACATGACAAAATGGCAGCAGAAATAGTGAAGAGGTTAGAAGAAAACGATTTATACATAAAACCTGAAAAATGCAAGTGGAAGGCTAGGGAAGTAGGGTTTCTAGAAGTAGTGATTGGACCAGAAGGAATTAAGATAGAGGAAGAGAAAGTGAAGAGAGTATTAGATTGGCTGATACTGAAGTGTGTCAAGGACATACAAAAGTTTTTAGAATTGACAAATTACTATCGTCAATTCATTCAAGGTTTTGCATTTATAGCTAGACCATTGCATGATATAGTGAAGAAAGAACAGAAGTGGGAATGGACAGAAAAGCAAAAAAGAGTGTTTAGAGAGCTAAAGGAGAAGTTTACTAAGGAACTGGTGCTAACAGCACCAGATTTAAACAAAAAGATGAGGATGGAAGTAAATTCATCAGATTATGTGACAGGAAGTGTTTTGTCTATGGAGTGTGAAGATGGGAGGTGGAGGCTGGTAGCTTATTTATCAAAGTCGTTGAATGAGACTGAGAGAAATTATGAAATACATGATAAAGAAATGTTGGTGGTTATAAGGGGATTAGAAAACCGGAGGCATTTGTTAGAAGACACTAAATTCAAGTTCAAGGTCTGGATGGACGATAAGAACTTAGAATATTTCATGAAGGTGCAAAAGTTAAACTGAAGACAGGCTCAATGGGCATTATATTTATCAAGGTTTGACTTGATTCTAAAACATGTTCCAAGCACAAAAATGGGAAAGGCAGATGGACTTAGTAGGAGACCAGACTGGAAAGTAGGAGTAGAAAAAGATAACAAAAATCAAATGCTTATAAAGGACTGCTGGGTATGTAGTTTACAAGAAGTAGTAATAGAAGGACTAGAAGTAGATATAGTAGAAAAGATTAAAAAGGCTAGGAGTAAGGACAAAGAGGTAGTTAGAGTAGTAGAGGAGATGATAAAGACAGGAGTAAAGGTGCTAAGAGGAGATGAATGGCAGCTAGAAGAAGATTTAGTATTAAAAGAAGAGAAAATATATATACCAAAGAATGAGGAGTTGAGAGTAGAGATAATCTGGTTATATCATGATGTACCAACAGTAGGACATGAAGGAAGATGGAAGATGACAGAGTTAGTGACGAGGAATTAATGGTGTCCAGGAGTAACAAAAGATGTGGGAAGATATGTAGATGGTTGTGATATGTATCAGAGGATGAAAAACAGGACAGAGGCACCAGCAGGAAAGTTGATGACAAATGAGATACCAGAGAAAATGTAGACACATCTGACAGTGGACTTTATCATGAAGTTACCATTAGTAGCAGGGAAGGATGCAATAGGTTGTCAAAGATGGCACATTTTGTGGCAACTATGGAAGAGATAACAGCAGAGGGGTTGGCAAGACTGTTCCAAGACAATGTGTGGAAGTTACACAGGCTACCAGAGAGTGTAATAAGCAACAGAGGACCACAGTTTGTGGCGGAGTTGATGAGGAAGTTGAACAAGATGTTGGGAATAGAAACAAGATTGTTGACAGCGTTCTACTCACAAACAGATAGACAGACAGAATGGATGAACCAAGAGTTGGAACAGTACTTGAGGTTCTTTATAGAATATAGACAGAGAGATTGGCCGGAGTGGTTAGCAACAGCAGAGTTTGCAGTGAACAACAAGATTCATTTAGCAACAAGGGTTTTGCCTTTCATAGCAAACTATGAAAGAGAGTTATGGATGGGAGCTGATATTAGGAGAAAGGGCAAAGTGGAGAAGGCAAAGGAGTTTGTAGAAAGGATGAGAAGAGTACAGGAGGAAGCAGAGATAGCATTGAGAAAAGCACAAAAAGAGATGAAAGGACAGGCAGACAGAAGGAGGCAAGAAGTAGAAGAATAGAAGAAGGGTGAAAAGATAATGCTAAGTACAAAAGACTTAGTATTCAAGGAAAAACCAGCAAAAAAGTTGATGAAAAGATTTGTGGGACCCTACGAGATAGAAGAAGTAGTATCAAAGAATGTAGTGAAGTTGAAGTTACTACCTTCAATGAGGATTCACCCAGTAGTGAATGTCAGTAGAATAATGAGATATAGGGAACCAGTAAAAGGACAGAGGATAAAAGAACTGAAGCCAGTAGAAGTAGAAGAAGTAGAGGAATGGGAAGTGAAGAAGATATTGAATAAAAGGAAGATATGGGGAGTAGAAAAGTACTTAGTATGCTGGGAGAGGTTTATAGTAGAAAATGATACATAGAAAAAAGAGGAGGACTTAGAAAATGCAAGGAAGCTAGTAAAAGAGTTTGAAGGAAGGCTGAGCACAGAGGTTAGGAGACAAGAGGGGATAGAAGAAAGGTGAAAAGTAAAAATGAACCTAGAGGCAGAGGAATTTAAAAGAAGTGAATTACCAAAGAAGTATATGGTAAAGATTTTGTTTGGATGGGATGATAAAAAGTTTGAGGATGAGTATTTGAAGAAGTTGGAAAGGTGTTGGAAGAGATGGAAGTCAGTTTCTCTGGAGGAGAAACCTTGAAGGGGGGGTGATGTCAGAATTGAAAACAATAGACTTGGTTTCTATTTTATTTTCTCTCATTTTTCTTTTATTTTATTTTATTTTTTATCAAAAGAGTACAAGATAAAGAAGACAAAGTGTGACACCATCAATCAAGTCACACACTCACATGATACAGAGAAGAACATAAAAGGTTCTGGAACAAGATAAAGTCATACAATATAGCAAAAGCATGTTGGTCTTATGGATGAAGCATGGTCTTTAGAATAGGTTAGAATTAACTTAGTACAGACCATTGCCAAAAGGTATATAAAGTAGACTAGATTGTAGTAAGAACTCTATTGAGTTCTCTTGTGTCACTCAATACAAGAGTGTATCTTCTACTTAACACAGAGTCTAAGTCATAACAGCAAAGACTGCAGAGTTTTAGTAAAGTTTATATTTCTAGAGAAATCCTAAGATAATATTGACCAACAGTAGTATATATATAACTCACCTCTAGAGAAAGTTTAAGAGAGTTTTCTAAAAGTGATGTTATATGCCAAGTCCACCCATCCAGAGTATACATCTCCATGATGATACTGCCTTATCAACATCTACTATACAAGCTCATTTTTCATAGCAGCCACCTTTCTTACAACATATCTTCATAGCAGTGATGCAATTATCTAAGTATTCCATCTTCCATAATGGAGATACTCCTATTTGACTCAGTCTTCTATAGCAGAGTTATATTTCTGTCAGTGTCTCAACACTAAAACCTCTACCCAGAGTAACAGAGGCTATATCACTGAAACCCCAAGCATCTCCTATATTATCTCCTTGTATATAAGACTAGTAGTTACACTGTAATCCACTAGTCTGATAATTGACAAAGATAATCCTTATTGAACTCAATCTCCAGTGTCCAATAGCAACACACCAATCAGTACTCACTTCCATCTTGGACTTTTTCTCTCATCTGAAGTTATGACTATGTGGCAGACAAATAGCACAGCATATAAGCTAAAGTCAAGGTCATTTTAACAAGTCCACACATCTTCAAGCCAATTATGCAGACTTTCACCCCCAGTATAAACTGCATCTGACAAGTGACAGCTATTCTAAGTATTTCAAAGTCTATTCCAATTAGACAGAAATATTAAGTATAATAAAGGCTTATTGGTTGGTTGTTGAAAGAGATGAATCAATAACTGTGGAGAAGTAAGTAAGTATCTATAAAGGTGTTGCAGTGGCCAAAAAAGTCTGGCAGTGTTATTACAGTGTATTAGTATAGAATTTAGAAAATGAGAGGACTATGGGTTTAACTCAGGCTTGAATTTATGCAAAATAGAAAGCTTTTTTATAGTAGCCTCTTTTTAACTTCACTAGCAACAACAGCATCTAGACATGAACTACAGATCAATAAGTAGTATTTGATGTTTTGAAAACAGCTATTATTTCTATGTCTATTCTAACCTCTCCAAATATCACTGCTCTCTTTTATATTAAAGTGAATAACTTAAACTATATAACAGAAGTAATTTTCTCTCAAAAGTCAAAGATAAATGGCAAGTGGCAATCAGTAGTCTTTTTTAGCAAGATTAAATCTCTTTCTCTTATTAAGTATAACTACAAGATTCATGACAAGAAAATGCTGGTAATTATTCTAGACTCTTGAGAAATAACAACACTTTCTAAAAGGTATATCAAACCTTATAGAAATTTGAATAAACTATAAGAACTTAGAGTACTTTATAATAGTCAAGAAACTTAACTACAAACAAACACAGTAATTATTGTATCTAACAAGGTTTGATTTTGTCTTATATTACTATTTGGATAAGTCTATAGAAAAGCCAAATACACTATCTTGAAAACTAAACCATAATGATAGCTTACAGTATAATAAAAATATAGTTCTAATCAAGCCAGAGTTTTTAGTAGTATATACAATAGAATAGCTAACATTTAAAGAAGAAAAACATAGCTTTCTAATAAATATCTATCAATATAACAAATTAGGTCAGCAAGAAGAACTAATAGTCTATGTAGCTAGTATTAGAGTTGTGAACATTGAACATTATTTTATTTCTTATTTTCACTTTATTTTTAATTTTTTTGGAACTAGGGTTAGAGTTTAGCATGACATCATATGTCACTGTCACATGATCATATATCATAATGGAAAATGGTAGAAAGTTTTGAAAAGAATAATGTCATATAATATGTTATATATATGTTAACCTTAATGTCAAGATCACAGAAAGTAGACTTAGTTTCTTTTTATTTTATTTTATTATTTTTATTTTCTCTTGATTTATTTCCCATTAGTTTTCTATTTTTAGAACTCTGGGGTTAGGGTTAAAAGTGATTGGTCATGCTGTCACATCAGTCACATCTGATGGTGTGATCCCAATATTGATCACAAGACTTAAGAGAAAGAAGTAGAAGGTTCTGGAACAAAGTGATGTTATACAATATGGATACCACATATTGACCTCATGCTTTACATATAGTCATTTAGGGTAGGGTGTACAATACTTAGCACAGACCATCTGTAGAAGTATATAAGGTAGACTATTTTGTAAAAGAGCTCTCTATTAAGTTCTCTTATGTTACCCAATATAAGGTTATTTCATAATCCAACTCTAAGGGTTTTGAGTTATAACACTTAAGGCAAATACATAGTTATTTAAGGTAGGCTAAAGTAATAGAGTACAGACCAGTAGTTTTAGGTATATAAGGTAGACAATCCTGTACAGAGTTCTCTACCAAGTTCTCTTATATTAACCTAATACAAGATTCCTATTCTTGATCTGCTCTAAAGATCTTAAGTTTGTAACAGCTAGGAAACTTCATTAATTATCTTTTAAGTTAATACCATCTTCTAAGTCAATGTAGTCTTCAGAGTGGTTAGAAATAAATATATTCTAGGTTTTTCTAACTTATAGTAGTGTAGTGTGTTTCTTCATTATGACACAAAGATTATAGAGCATGCTAAATATTGAAAGACTTTGGAATTGTTATCATAAAGCTATTGGTAGCCTCAAATATTCATGTATGTCAGCTAATATATTAGCACTTATAATCTATATTTGCAGATCAAGTTTATTTGCTATTTATCTTTGAAAAAGTTATATTTGTTGCTTATCACAAATGCAAGATAAAAGACTATCAGTATCAACTTTATTATAAAACTTCTAAAGTCTGCAAGATTCAATACTATAATGATAATAATAAACTCTGTATTAAAAAGAGCTTACTTTGCTCTAACTCATACTATAGTTATCATAGAAGATGCTATAAGGTTTTTTTAATACTATGTTTCAAAACAACCTTTATGTTAAAATGACTAGTGGGGTCTGTAGTGTTTACATAAACTTTATTATCTTCAGAAAGTTCTAAGTGTATTGTCACAATGAATAAGTACAAGTAGCATATATTTCCAAGAAGTTCTAAGAGAATAGAATGGAGACTTCTGAAAGTAACAACTATTCTAAATACTAAAAGAGTTTATTCTAATCCAGTGGAACAGTGCTGACATAAGAAGAGAATAATAATAGTCAGATAGTTAGAAACTCTAATAGAAACAACTAGAACATTACTAGAAGAGAAAAAGAGAAAATTTATAGTAAGTGTATAAAGGGAGACTAGAGATAGAGGTTGACAGTGTGCTTACAAGGTTTGATAGAGTTCAGTATGATTAAAGAGAAAGACTATAAGGACTAGCAGAGCAGAGGAGTGACTGGTAAAAGGCAAAATCACTATAGGATTTGGCAGTAGAAAGGAATCCCCTTACACTTTCCACTTATATAGTCTCAGACAGAAAACCATAGTTTATTGTACTCATTACCAAGAAACTCTATTGTCTACTCAGAGTTAAGATTACTTTGTTTACAGCCTAATAGAAGGACAAAATAGAATAAGTGAATCAAAAGCTGTAATAATACCTCCAAATATTTGTCAAAAAATAACAGAGTAACTGGCAAAATTTCCTCTTATTAGTAATGTTTCAGTATAATAACTATGTGTATTTCTCTATACAACAACCACTATTTTTTCTTAATACAAGATAACTGCTATTAAATTTGAGCCTTACTAAAGAAAATTGAAATTGAAAAATGTCTTGAAGTTCACTGATTGTGTGAAGTCCATATTAGAAGAGATAAAATTTGCTATATACAAGTTTTAAGAAAATATGGCCAAATACTATAATCTTAAACCAAGTTGTCTTATTGCTGTCTCAAATCCTATAAAATAGAGAAACAAGTGAGACTTATATTATATCATCTTAAACTCTTCCCTAAATTACAAAGAATATATCCAGTATTCTCAGTGATTAAGCTTACTGCTGCTTTTGACAACCCAATATTTGGAAGATACTTAAGTCTCTACTCTAACCTAGTTATCATTGATAGAGAGAAAGAGTGGGAAGTGAAGAAGATTTTAGACAACCAGTAACATTATAAGAGGTACTAGTACTTGATCAAGTAGAAGGGTTTTAGTCAAGAGGCAAACTCATGAGAGAACATTATAGATATTTTCACATCTGATTAGATAGCTAAGTTTCACCATCTGAATCTATAGCCTCTCAGTTTATTTATTTTACAGACTTTCAAAGCATCAATTTTTAGCCTGTCTCTCTTACTTTGATTCTATCATATGTTAAGTCTAACCCATCAATAACCTATCTTCCACAGCAGTGTTATCTCTTATTCAAACTCTGTGAGTATTCAGTCTTCTATGGTAGAGTTTACTTCTTTCCAAATTCAAATTTCTGTCAGTATCTTGCTACTGAAATCTCTACTTAGGGCTATACTATGAAGTAATAATACTACTTGAGTACTCCTTTATTATTTCTTAGTACTTAGAGTTTATAAGCTAGAAGTGTAAGAGAACCAATCATCTTATAAAATTCTGAAATTTAAACACTACTGATATTTGTTATTAAGCCTATGAAGTTTCTTATTTTCTTCAAACTACAAACTCTAAACTGTCAGAGTTGTGAATGATAAACTTGGTTGTATTTTATTTCATTTTTATTTTCTTTATTTGGACTTAGGTAGATAAGTATGATGTGATATCACGAAGTATAATGAAAATATAACACTTATCATAGTTATAGTCATACATTCACATAATATAAAGAAAGTTGTAGAAGATTCTGAAGCAGATAATGTCATATAGCATAACTACAGCATGTTGGCCTTATGAAAAGCATATGAACTATAGTCTGTATATAAAATAAACTAGTTTGTAACAGAAACTTAATTTTACAAGTTAACTCCATCACCCTTACTCTCAAATCTCATCAAGTGCCATCCTGTAAACAATTGTTATTCTATATCTTGTTATTAACTGATAAGCTTTTACTATTTCTAGTTAATATTTGAGATACTTTTATTAGAGTTTCTGACTACTTGGATCCTATTATTTCTTGGTTATATCAGTGTTGATTTACTAGATCAAAATGTATTCTAGAGTATTTAGAATAGTTACTACCTTCAAAAGATCTCATTCTCTTAGATTTCTTCTAGAGATAAGCTTTATATTATATGTCAAAGTCCAACTCTGCAAATAACCTGTCTTCTGTGGCAGTGTTATTCCTCTTCAAACTCTGTGAGTACTTGGTTTTCCACAATGAAGTTTACTTCTATTCCAAATTCTAAACTTAGCTAGTGTTTTTTTATAGATAATTTTGATCAAACATTTATCTAGCTTAGAGTTGGGCTTAGATACTAATCTGTTACCACTCAAAGACCTTAGGGTTGGTCAATGGGAAGAACCTTATATTGGGTTAACACAAGAGAACTCGATAAAGAACTCTGTACAAGATAGTCTACCTTATATACCTTGGACTCATGGTCCATGCTAGCTATTTCTACCCTACCCTAAACAGCCATGTGTATACCATAAGGCCAACA
>Ga0157364_1007362_pt1 | contig 11399 bp, 10 predicted proteins | sample AttsexASBM2_FD_111476 | JGI IMG/M metagenome (GOLD analysis project Ga0157364, IMG submission 111476) | Fungus gardens microbial communities from leaf cutter ant in Ribeirão Preto, State of São Paulo, Brazil - Atta sexdens ASBM2 | ecosystem: Host-associated > Fungi > Mycelium > Unclassified ...
CAGTTAAGCAATCAAGTGGGGAAAACACAAGGAAACTTAACAAGGAGTCTCTGCTAAATTAGAGTCCTATATATATGTTTTACATGTGGTCCATGCTAACAATAATATAGGACTCTAATTTAGAGTCCTATATATATGTTTTACATGTGGTCCATGCTAACAATAATTAAACCTGCCCTCATGTCCATGCTTCGTCCTCATGTTCACCTCATATCTTACTCAAGGCCACCATGTTGTATCCATGTGCCCTGACATCATCTTCTAGATTCTTTTACCATGTTCTAGGCCTATGATGTCACATCATGTGACATGTCATGTGACTGCAGTGTCACATACCTCTTCATCATCCAAAATCAATAAAATAAAATAAAATAAAATAAAAATTGTTAGTATTCAAAGCATTCCATAATACTATAGCTTCAATGCCTACTATGGAAGATGTTTGAAAAGCACTGGAGATATATAGAGCTGCTCTTTGCTGTATTTTTCTGAGAATTCTAAGGGGATAATTGAGTAGGGCTTTATTGTAATACTACAGTTGAAAGCCATATAGAGCTATGAATAATACATAGCAAATGTATAGTTGTCTTTTTTGAAGGGAGATAAGACTTCTTGATGAGTTACCCAGCATTTTCATGCACTTGATGGTGGAGATAGCTTTATTTATGTAAAAGTTGATATGGTGGCAAAACATGAGTTTTCAGTTGAAGAATAAACCTAGGTATTGTCATGTAGTTTTGGGAAGTAGTATGGGGCCCCCAAGAACAGTGAGGTCTAAAGAGAGAGGATTAAAGACGTCATGCAATCTGGAAAAATGGAACACTTCAGTTTTGCTGTGCTCCACAACTAGTCTGAATCTTGTGAGAAGGGAAGAAATGACATTATAGCTATAGAAAAAGTTCACATTCAAAACAGAAATGAATTTGTATTGGGCAATGAAGAGACCATTGTCCACAAAAGATAAAAGTGAGATAGGAATTTTTAGGTTTTTTAGACAGTTTTCTAAAATATAAAATATAGGAGAAAGATAAAGAGCAGAGAGGATGGGAGAAAACAGAGAGGATGGGAGAAAGAGCTGATCCTTGACTGACACCAACATCAACATTGTAATAAGGAGAAGAGAAACTGTTCCAAAGATACTTAGTTTTTCTACCAACTAGATAATTCTTGAAGAAATTAGAGACTTTAGGATCGAAAAACCAGCTTTGGTCATGATGAGGAGGAGAAGCTGATGGTTGAGCAAAGGGAAGAACTGCATGATGTTGAATGCTAATGTGCTTGTAATGAGATTCTCAACCTATTCTGATCTGATGAAATGGATAAGAGCAATACCTGTGTTTGAGATGGATCTGTGTTTGAAACTACCTAATTGACATAGGTAAATAAAGTTAATAGATATTGAAGAGAACTGCAATCTTTCTCCAATCATCTTCTCAAAGAGTTTGCTGGTGATGTTGAGCAGTACAATGGGTCAAAATGATTTGGGTGAATCATATGACATTTTATTGGGCTTAGAAATGATGACCATAGACAACATCTTGAAATGAGTTGGCTAATGTTCTAAATTGATATAAGTGTTAGCAATATCAATTAGCTTGTTAGTATATTCTTTGTTCTTGGTAATTTCCTTGAGATGTCTCTAGGATAATTTGTCTGGTCTAGAGGTTGACAAATTGTTGTAACTTTTGATAGTGCTGAAAAGCTCCTTTTTTGAGAAAGGGGCCCATACTGTCATTTCTTTATTGGAAATTTCATCCAATAGGCTGATGTTGACCTAACAGTTTTGAGCAGAATTGAAAGAATTATAAAGAGCCTCCCAAAGATCGTCCAGTTCAATGCATGGTCATCCATTGAATTGAATAGCTTCAGTAGCCAAAAGACTTCTCTTTTTGACCCAACTCATGAGTTCCCAAGGACTACACTTCTTGTTGGCAATCTTATCAATTTTTCCATTGAAGAAGTTTTGTTTCGTCTTCTTAACCATTCTTTTGAACCTTTTCCAGTCTTTGAGTCATCTAGACTGTCTGTACATGTCTAAGTCTCTGCAACAGTTATCGTCCTACTACACTTTGGAATACCTAGTAATGTTGACTACCTTAGAATGTATGTGCCATATTCTGTTGATATTGTCAGTAAATGTTTGAATAATGGTTTCAAGAGCATCAATGCTTGGTATGGGATTAGTGCTAAGTCTCTTGATGGAGTAGATAAGTTCTTTGACAAAGCAAGCTTCCTCTTCACTGTTCTTAGGTAAAGATTGTTTTCTTGTTTGAACTCATTCTTCATGAATATGAATATCAACAGTAATAGGGGCATGATTGGATGTAAGGCTCCATTCTGGGTGAATGTGATGATTGTTGTGCTCCATTGAATTGGGACATAAAATGTCAAAACTGAAAGTAGTAAACTCTAAATTAGTTTCATTTTCTTTCCATTTTCTTTCTTCTTTTCAAACTATCTTCCTTTCTATTCTTAGAATTAGGACTAGGGTGACCAGATCACATGATCACACATTAGTCACATCAGATGACACAGTCACAAGTCACAAGATGCATAGAAGAACATAGAAGGTTCTGGAAGAATAATGTCATAAAATAGGTACAATATCTGTTGGCCTTAAGGCAAACACATGGCAGTTTAGAGTAGGCTAGAAGTAGTTAGCATGGACCATGAGGTTTTAGTATATATAAGGTAAACTATCCTGTACAGAGTTCTCTATTGAGTTCTCTTGTGTCAACCCAATACAAGGTTTACTCTTTTGACCAACTCTAAGGTCTTAAGTTTACAACATAAAAACACAAGGTCCAAAACTGAGTTTTAATCCTGGGTATTATCAGAGTATCTAGTGGGGAGAATTTCAGTAGGTTTGGACAGTGCTACATGAAAAGAGTTAGCAATTTTGAAAAGACACTTTATGAGAAGAATAAAATGGATAGCTAGGATCCCACAAACAGTCCCTAATGTTAAAGTCCCCAGTTATAATAAGGATGTTATTGATATTGACTTCAGTATCCTTGAGATACTGTAAAGCCAATTGAGATAAATCCAAGTATACATTAATAAGAAAGAAAGTGGAACCATGATTGAAAAGAGAAATGCACAAAATATCTTTGTAATTAAGAACATTGTTTTGAAGGGAAAAATGCATAAACAAAAGGCAAATATTTATATAAGAGATGACTCAATGGAAGTCATCAGCTCATGAAGAGTTCCTAGAGAACATAGTCCAGTTTGGGTGATTAGAGACTCCTACTAGTTCCTTCCTCTCATAACTAGAAGAGCTCAGGATAGATTAAATGATTGACCATGATGGTTCCTGGATGAAGATGATGTCAAACAAAGAATGTGTTTCAAGTATGGTGTTGATGAGGAAGTTGTTCTTATGAACATTTTGAGAATATATCTTGATTTTGTTTAAAATCATACTTGAGCACCACTCACAGCTGAGCAAATCAAGTTGCTTCTACTTTTGCGAAGTTCTTATTGTTTTTTGTTGTGCTAATTGCAGTTGAAGTGATGCTTCTAGAAGAGGTATATGTTTGAATCCGCTTAATGATTGCCTTAACAATTGGAGCACTTAAATAAGTGAGGACATGGTTCGCTCTTCTTGGTCTCGAGTCTAGGAGGGTTAGACTTCTTGTTTGCCTTGCAACACTATGTGAATTGGTAGTGATGTTTAGATTTGTGGGGGCTGTTGCACTTGATGCATTTAGTTTCTTAGAATCTGCATGAGAACATTGTATATCCTCACTTCCAGCAGTTCTTGCATTGAGGGATACTTGGGTTCATGTTGGCATCTCTGATAGTAGTGATGTAGTTTCTTATGTTGAAGCATCTGTTAATAAGTCCTTTAGCCTTACTGCTGCTCTTGACATCCTATATGTCGACCCAAATAATGGCCATATCTGATCTGGAGGATATCTTGATGATACAAGGCCTGGATACTAACACAATGTTGTTAAAGATGTGATTCCTCTTGATGATGTCTTCTATCACACTTGATATGATAGGAGTATTTGTATACTCCTGGAGGTATGGAATGTCTATAACCTCGAGATAGGACTTGGACTGAGGGAGTCTTGGGGTTTCGAATCCTTCAGTGTTGATGTGATTGGTATTCTTGACATAGTTTCCAATCATTTGTAACTCTAAGGTCAAAGCAACTTTGTTGGTTATAATGATAATGCCATTGAGATCTTGTTGAACGAAGTTAACCATGACATCTGTCATGATGTTTTTTAGCACTCTGTTCATGTTAGTAATGTGAGCACTGCTTTCTTTCATAAAGTTGTTTTTGTTTGTATTATTTCTAGAAACGATGACCTGCTTTCTGGGCATACCCTTGGTAGTCATGTTAATTTGAGGTTTAGGCTTGCTATTGTCTTTGATTATGTATTGAATGTTGTTGATGTTCTTTGTCTTGAGAGTGGAGAAGGCTTCTTTGATTTTGAGAATGCTTTTGGTATTGCTGCCTACCTTAGAGGCTTGTGCATATGACATACTCTGATTACCATTTGCATGAGATGGTGCTTTTGTCTTGAAAAATTTGGAGATCTTATTGACCTCTTTGGGGGTTTTAGCAGGTATGGGAGGGGAAAGTCTCTCAATACTAGCTGGTTTGTTATTGTTCTTACCTTTGGGCTTGCTATTTTTGACTGGGTTAGTTTTCAGTATACAGTGAAAAGATACCTTTTGTCTAAAGGAGTTGTTAAACCTATATTTCCAAGTCATTAAATGAAATCAAAGAAATTATAAAATTCACAATAAAGAAATGTTGGCAGTTATTAGGTGTTTAGAGGTATGAAGGCATTTCTTAGAAGGTGCTAAGAATCAGTTCAAAATTTGGACCAATTATAAAAACTTGGAGTATTTTATGAAAGCTTAGAAGTTAAATTAAAAACAGGCTAGATAAGTCTTATATTTGTTGAGATTTGATTTTGCTTTAAAACATGTGGCTAGTAAAAGTATGAGTAGAGCAGATAGTTTGAGCAAGAGAGTAGATTGGGTAGAAGAAGTAGAAAAAGATAATGAAAATCAAGTAATGTTGAAAAAAGAGATTAGAGTAATGGAAAAATAACAGTTGTTAATTGAGAGAGCTAAAGAAAAGATTATAGAAAAGATCAAAAAATTGGAGGTGAAAGATGATAAGGTAGTAAAAGCAGTAGAAGAAATGAAAAAGGCTGGAGTTAAAGTATTGAGGAATGACAAGTGGCAGATTAAAGATGATTTAGTATTAAAAGAAAGGAAGATGTATATTCCAAAGGATGAGGGGTTAAGATTGGAGATTATTTGGCTATATCATGATACACTGATAGCAGAACATAGAGAACAATAGAAGACAGTAGAACTGGTCACTAGGAATTATTGGTGGCCAGGAGTTACAAAAGAGATAAAGCAATATATAGAGAAATGCAATCAGTATCAGAGAATAAAGAATAGGACAGATGCCAACAGGAAAATTAAGACCAAATGCAGTGTCAGAAAGACCATGATAATATATATCAGTAGACTTTATTATGAAGTTACTAGTATTGAGGGATCATGATTCAATTTTGGTATTATGTGATAGATTTTTGAAAATGTTGCATTTTATAACAATGATAGGAAAAATAATAGTAGAGGGTTTAGTGAAGTTGTTTAGGGACAATATATGGAAGTTGCAAGAGTTGCTGAAGAGTGTAATTTCAGATAGAGAACCTTAGTTTGCAGCAGGATTGATGAAGGAGTTGAATAAAATGTTGGGGATAGAAATGCAGCTATTAACAGTCTTTTATCCACAGAAAGACAGACAGATGAAGAGGATGAATCAAGAACTAGAACTCTAAGAATGTACATCAATCATAGACAAAGTAATTGGTCAGAATAGTTGGCAACTACAGAGTTCACCTTTAACAACAAGGTACATACAGTGATAAAGTCATCACTGTTTAAGATCAACTATGGAAAAGAACTGAGAATGGATTTTGAAATAAGAAAAAGAGGAAACATGTAAAAGTAGAGGAGTTTTTGAAGGAAATAAAGAAGATACATAAGGAGGTGAAAGTAACATTAAAAATATATGCAAATAGAAATAGAAAGGAGGTAGTGAAGTATAAGATGGGAGATAGGATGTTACTGAGTATGAAGAAGTTGATAGAGAAGTTTGTAGAACCTTATAAAATAAAGAAAATAATATCAGAAAATATAGTAGATTAGAGTTGCTAGCATTAATAAAAATTCACTTAGTAGCTAATATGAGTAGAATAATGATGTATCAAGAGCAGGTAGAGAGACAGAAAAAGATTCTACTTTCTCTAATAGAAATAGATGGAAAGAAAGAGTATGAAGTCAAGAAAATATTAAACAAGAGAGATGTGAGGGGGAACCAAAGTATTTAGTAAGATGGAAAGATTATATAGCAGAAGGAGATATATAGAAGGGATTAGAAAATATAATAGACTTAGTAAAAGAATTTGAGAAGAAGATTAGAAAGGAAAAGATAAAAAGAGTACAGATGAGAAAGAAAAAAAAAAAGAAAAAGGAAAAGAAGAGAGCATTGAATCAGGAAGCAGAAGTATTTAAGAGAAATAAATTACCAGAGAAGTATACAGCAAAGATTTTGTTTAGGTAGAATGATAAGAAGTTTGAAAATGAGTATTTAAAGAAGTTGTACAAGATGGAAAGAGAAAGGGAGGCAATTCACTCTAGAGACAGGACTTTAAAAGAAAATACTGTCATAGTACACTTGAACTCTTATATTTGATTTTAATTTTAATTTTCTTTTATTTGATTTAATTTTACTTTTATTTCTTGAACAATGAAGAGACACATAGCCATAGTCATATAAAGTATCACATGACATTACATCATAAGCCTAGAATATTGTGAAAAGGACTAGAAAGAATAATATCAAAATGCATATCTATGGTATATCAATTTCATAGTATACTTATGAATAATGTATAGACCTTAGGTTAGGGTTACTCATTGTTAGCACAAACCATAAACCATTTGTATAAATTGAGTAGCAATACATTGGAGACTTCTTGGTAAGTTCTTTTATAGTCACACTACCACTGACCCTAAGTTCAAAAATAAGAAGATAAATGAAAAATAAAATAAAAATAAGAAATAAAAATAAAAATCTAGTTCTTTGTCTTTAACTCTAATATTACTCCCTATTCAAGGTTTCTTCTCTAGAAAAACTGACTTCTATTTTTGCCAGTTCTTTTCTAACTTCTTTAAATACTCTTTCTCAAACTTCCTATTATTCCATTCATACAACATTGTTAGATATGGTTTACATCAAAAGACAAAAGTTTATGTAGCTTAGAAATATATAGAGTATAAAAACTCTATATGATAAGCTTGGTGATATGAACTTGTTAAAATAACCTTGACTTATATACTATGCCATCTGTCTACTATATAGTTACAACTTCAGATAATTGGATGAAGTCCAAAAAAGAAATAAGTGGTAATAGTAATATGTTATTGTTAAACACTAGAAATTGAGTTCAATAGAAATTATCTTTGTAAATTATCAAACTAGTAAATTGCAGTGTAACTACTTATTAAGACTTAAGCTTAAAGATTAGAGCAAAAAAATTATCCTTATATTAGATAACATAAGAGAACTTGATGAAGCTTTTAAGTACAATCTGTCTATCTTATATATACTAGACTAATGGTCTGTGCTATACTAAACCTAGCCTACTCTAAAGAGCATGTGTTTGCTTTAAGGTCAACATATGTAATACATGTTATATAATATCATTGTTTTAGGATCTTCTATAATGTTCTTTGTGATATATGATTATATGACTATGACTTGTGACTTTGTCATGTAATATATGACAAATGTGTAACACCATATCATATAGTGTGATATCATATTAACTCCTGATCCTAAGTCCAAAAATAAAAAATAAATGAAAATAAGAAATAAAATGAAAATAAATAATTCTACTGTTTTTAACTCTGACACTACTGGTTTTATATACAAGTCAAATATTTAGAAGATGCTTGGAGATTTCAATGTACAGCTTCAAGTGAAGGTTTTAGATTTCAGTGTTAAACTACTAAAAGAGGTCAAAACAGGAGAACTCTGCTATAAAAGACTAAGCTTAATAGGAGTATTTCTGTTATGGAAGACTGAATACTTAAAGAACTAGGAGAAGGTTATATTACTACCATAAGGACAGGTTATAGAAAAGATAGCCATTATAAAAGACAAGCTTATGTTGAATATGTTAGAAAAACATCACTATTATGGTATTATACTGGAAAATGCTTTTTCCATAAAAAAAGAAAAAAAGAAAAAAGAAAAGAAAATGTCAAAGTCCAAGTATACTATGACAAATATATAATATATATGGTCTTTAGGATAGGCTAAGATTAGTGTAGTATAGACCAGTAGTCTAGCATATATAAAATAGATACTTTGTGCTTAAAACTCTATTGAGTTCTCTTATATTAACCCTAATACAAGGTTCCTTTTATTTCTTAACACTTTGAGGTTTGAATCATAATATTATACTCCTAGATGATGCCTTAGGCCCTCTTGAGTAGATACCAACTTGAGAGACAATGTGGTAACTATTAAACAAACCAAACTTTGAACTTGAAGTTTATTAGAACAGACTTAGCAAAGTATTGTGAAATACCTAGCTATCTACTGCTCTAGCTTGTATGTGTACAGAAGCCACTTAGTAATAACAGAAATATGCTATAATATTGTTTTCTAGAAAACTATAGAGAAAGTAATGTTATCCACTTGCTAAAGAGATAGGAATGCTAAAACTATACTAGAAAGTGATGTCATCCACTTAAGAAAGACTAGCTATAAGAAACAAACACTTGAGAGCATAATCAACATAGCTACAAACATTTGGACAGTAGAATAAGATAGGAACATGACTAGTCAGAAGCCAGAAGAGTTAAGAATGTATTCTCAAGTAGAAGAAACTTGTTATAGTATGCTTGAATCCTTATATTTTATTTTTCTTTTACCTATTTTCTTTGATTTGATTTCTTTTTTATTTCTTGGATGATGAAGAGGCATGTGACTATAGTCACATAACATATTATATGATGTGAAATCATAGGCATAAAGCATTGTAGAAAGAACTAAAAGAAATAATATCAAAGTGTATGTTTATGGCATGTTTATCTTATGACTAATACATGAACATTAGGGTAGGGCTATTTATTGCTAGCACAGACCATGTACTTGTAGTATATATAAAGTAAGAATATATTGAAAACTTCTTATCAAGTTCTCTTGTAATTCCTATAAGACTCTTATTTTATAAAACTACTTAGTGTATTATTAATTGTTTTGGTTAGTAGTTGCCATAACATGACTGGTAAAAATGCCAGAAAAGGAATAGAATGGACACTCATAAGTAAGAATCAATTATTGGATTAATGTTAGACTACAGATAAAGAAACAGTCATATGTTTGTGAGAGCTTTATTATAATTTTAGTTTTTATTTTTTAAATCTATTTTTTGTATTTTTAAACTAATATATAAGCTATGAGTAGAGAGAGGACTTCTAATTATATTTTTTCACTCAAAAGCAGTCTTAACCTCTATTTTATCAAGTGAGTATTATTAGTATCTATTATCACTTCCAGACGAGTTTTGGAGATTTCTAGCAGCCTTGGAAGGGCTGGTGAGATATATTGGAATTAAAAACAGTAAACTTAACCTTTTTTATTTTTATTTTTTATTTTATTTTTATTTTATTTTTACTTTTTGAACTTAGGGTTAAGGGTTAGTATGATGTTATACATGACTGTCACAAACTGTCACAAGTCATAGTCACATAATTATATGTCACAGAAGAACATAGAAGGTTTTAGAATAATAATGTTATTTTATATATCAATAGCATATAATATACATAGTCTTTAGGGTAGACTAAGATTAGTATAGTATGGACCAGTAGTCTAGCATATACATATATAAGATAGACACTTTGTACTCTATCAAGTTTTCTTGTGTAAACCCTATACAAGGTTCTTCTTTCACTCTTATACTTAAGCTTGAGTTGCAACAAGATGAGTATCAGTTAGTATCTTTAGTCATAAGGTTCAACTTGAGGGGTGCCTTCAAGATACATCATCTAGGATGGATAGTGTTATTAGAGGCTTTTTAAGAAGCTTTGTAATCTATTTACTAGATTTTCCAAAGGAACTTGTTATTTGTATATTATATTTCTTTTAATATTCTTCTTAACTTTATTCTTTTACATTCACAAGAGCTCTTTTAAGAGTTTTATATATTCTAATCCTATTTCATGTTATTTTTTCTACACCTTCTCTTAATTTCTAAAACTAACATCATCCTCTTTGAATTCTTTCATATATAGTTAAAAGCTAATATTGCATAGTTCTTGTTGCACTCTAGTATAACCTCTTCTCTGCTTGACCTCTGTTACCATTCTGTTTTTCATCCTCTAATATAAATCACACTCATTTATATATTTCTCTATATCTTTCATTACTTCCAGCCATCAATAATTCCTTATCACCAACTCCATTGTCTTCCATCTCCCTTCATGTCCTACTACTGGTACATTATAATGCAACTAAATGATTTTTACTCTCAATTTCTCATTCTTCAGTATTTATACCTTCCTCTTTTTTAATACTAAATCCCTTTCTATTTACAATTCATTTCCCCTCAATACTTTTATCTCTGCCTTCTTCATCTCCTTTACTACTCTAACTATTTCTTTGTCTTTTCCCCTAGCTATTTCTAATATATCTACTTTAGATCCTCTTATTACTACTTCTACTAAATTACAAATCTATTCTTTTTTAATTAGTTTTGGTTTTTGTTGCTCTTATCTGCTCCTACTTTCCAGTCCTATCTTCTACTTAGTTCATCTGCTTTTTCCATCTTTGTTCCAGGCACATATTTCAAGAATGATTGAATCTTGATAGATATAATACCTAATAGACTTACTTTCTGTTCAATTTCTGTGTCTTCATAAAATATTCTAAGTTTTTGTGATCAGTCTAGACCTCAAACCTGAACTTTGTGCCCTCTAACAAATGTCTCCAGTTTTCCAAACCTCTGATTACTGCTAATATTTCCTTGTTATGAATCTTGTAGTTCCCCTCTGTCTCATGGAGAGATTTTGAGAGATACACTATAAGTTTTTATTACCTATCCTTATACTCCATAGATAAAACCCTCCCATTACATAATCTAACATGTCAACTTCCATCCTTATTTTTTTTGTCTAAGTCTAGTACTGCTAACATCAGTTCTTTTGTGAATCTTTTTCAACTCTTGAAACTTCTTCTTCTACTTCTCTGTCCAATCCCACTTTTAGTTTTTTACTAGATTGTATAGTGGTCTGGCTATCTTTGCAAAATCTTTAATGAAATGCTAATAATAATTGGC
>Ga0157364_1007364_pt1 | contig 11397 bp, 5 predicted proteins | sample AttsexASBM2_FD_111476 | JGI IMG/M metagenome (GOLD analysis project Ga0157364, IMG submission 111476) | Fungus gardens microbial communities from leaf cutter ant in Ribeirão Preto, State of São Paulo, Brazil - Atta sexdens ASBM2 | ecosystem: Host-associated > Fungi > Mycelium > Unclassified ...
AGGTATTTTTTAACTAAATTATAATAATATATGCTTTCATTGTTTAATATAATATAATTAGGGGTGAAATCGTACATGAAAAAGTTTGAGACCAAACTCATGAAGTTTTGACTTAATAATATAGATATATATGTATATAATATATATATATATATATATATATATATATATATATATATATATATGAATTAATATATAGAATCGAAATATATGTTTCTATATGTACTTAACTTGCGAGATATTTTAGTTCTTATATATTATCATATCTTATATATTATCATAGAATGTAATAAAAACGATGTTAATATGATATTAAATAAATATACCTGCGTTACACAGTTAAAATATACATAGTTAAGAACTATATGTTTTGGAATACATATTGCAATAAAATATAAAGTTTATGTAATTTCAATGATTTAATTCTATATAATATGTATTATATAACTCATAAATGATATTGACTTTATATGCTGTAATATTCTATTGCAATATTGGCCATATGTTGAACTATCGCATTCTTATTATATAAATAATGTAGCATTTGCACATTTATATTATATAAAAGAAAAAAACAGTAAGTAGAAGTAATTGCAATATAAATATCATGAAGTAATTGTTATATAAAATATTATTTCTAAATTATATAGCAGTTATAATTTATGTCGACTGGTTTATTAAAAGTTCATTATCGAAGTTAGTAACATCTCCAGCACTTTGGAAAGTACCTATCGTTCAATTCATATTAAATAATACAGTTAATTCAGCCTTGCTATTTTCGCCGGCAAAATTATTATTCGGCTTCGAACAAAAAGATCGAACAGACGATAAACCAAAGATGTTGTTTAACGATTTGTTGGAAAACGAAAGTGACTTTCAGATACAAAGATAATCGTGCCGAAATGTTGCGCTAATAATAAACTAAGAAAATACAATAGACTTCAATACAACTCAACATAAGAAATTTTTCTTGGATTGCAAAGGAGACTTTGTCCTTGTAAGACAACTTTAAGAGAAAGTTGGCATCAACAACAAACTGCAAGTTAAATATAAAGGACCATATTGTAGCTAAGATCTTGAACAATAACAAATATGTAATTAAGGACATTCCCAGATTTAACATTTCATCGGAACCGTACGACACAATATTGTCGATGGACAAGTTGAAGCCGTGGATTAAGCCAATTATTCCGAACAATAATTAATTTAAATACTGCTTTTATATCCATAGTTTATATTTAGTTTGCGTTAAGTTAAGATTTAGATATAAGGTTTAAAATTGTATTTCCATTCAAAATAAGTTAGGAAATTTATTGTTTTCGCGGTAGTATAAATATACTGCTATAGGGATATATTTTAAAAAATATGGATTAGTTTGATTTCAGGGAAAATATCAGCAGAGTGCAACAAGCTACAACTGAGAATTTGTATTGCAGAATGGCCAAGCTGTAAGATATTGCTATAATAGTTCGCATGCAATAGCATATGTCATCCTGTAGAATCGAACCACACTCGAACAGCACGACAGCAGCGACACGCGCACATGGCGTATGCGTGCGGTTTCTAGAACTTTCGGCGCTATCTATCGCCGGAAGAAACGGAGCGCAGTTGACAATTACGATAAAATATCGAAATTGTTCGAATCTTTTGAGATCATTTTGCATATTCTGCTTCATACCGTTCGAAATCTATAGTTGAAGTTACATTCGGGTCTTGCGTTTTAGTTGTGCTATGGGAACATTCGATCGTTGGAACATTAATTACTCCGATTTCGGAGCATCTCACCCGGTTAAACGCCATGTTATACACCTAGCTATTTCGAACTTATTACCACGCAATTCCTGTAAAGCTACTTGTGAAACTATATACGAACTCATGAATAAATTCTAGAACAGTGCTATTCAGAAATCTGTGTGTCTGATATTTATTGGTGACGTTCAATCTACCTATATCCTGACATAAACATTTATTAAGCTTAAAGACCTTCACGACCATTAAATAAAACGAACATTTATTTTTAGAAATAATCACATCTTCAAAAGTGGAAGTAGCTTGCCTACTTATCTCTTACACTTTGTAATCGTTTGTACATATTCGCGCTTGTACGCTTTCTAACCACGTGCACATATTCGTGACCTGTTTGTACACGCGATGTATATATTGTGTATATTGTGTTACATCCAGACTCCACAGTTCTATTCTTCGATTAGAATTTTCGTCATCACATCATAAAAGTAATTAATAAATAACACTGGTAGACCATCTGTTTCTACCATAGGGAATTACAATAGTGACGAGCCGAATAATATTCGTCTTTTTAAGATTAATAATCCACTAGAGACGAAGTTATTTGATTAAAAATTTGAACCAAGTGCCGAATAGACAAACTTTATCCCGAGGAACAAAAGAAGTAATTAGATTAAGAAACAATTACAAACTGAAACAGCAGTTGTAATAAATGACACATGGTGGCTCTAAACTGTTAAACATTCGACAAATAATCGAAAATTATCTTAGACACATAGTGTCCCATTTTCCCAGTATCCCAGTATCCCATTTTACAACCGATATTTTTAATCCTTAATTCTAGATCCTTAATTCTAGATCAGTAACATACACGAGACCTGCACTCGGCATCACTAGCTCGCGAAAAAGAAGACCCTTAACGAACAGTCAGATAGTCAAGCTCCAACACGAAACTCTGCTGGTCCGCAACCGTATCGCTCCACTGATGTTGTTGACTCTTAATGATGAGCCCAATTCGATCTTACTCATTTACTACGTGACTCAAATGATTCAAGCCTCCAAACTGGGTCAACCCTTCCCTTGAAATCCTTGGACAATCACAAAGATCGGATCTTTGACAGTCATTCTCAAAAGCCTAACAGAGCAGCAGTAAGTCCCATCTCGACATATATATATATATATATATATATATATATATCCGTATACTCACTGCGAAAGCTAACCCACGCTAAACCATAATGCCACGCTTAAACCGCCCCTACAAGGATTGGCTTAGAAGCCGGCCCCGTGAAGTGCGGAGACCTTCAAGGTGCTCCTGGACCAAGCGTACCAGGAGCACCTTGACCGGTTCTCAAAATCGGAGCCCAGCCAAAACAGTTCCACCTTCGCCACCCTTGGTTTCGCTGGCTTTACCTGTTCAAGCGCGTTAGCTACTAGAGGTAATACCTCTTCCTTCTTCTTCACCTTTCCTTGAACTCCTTCACCTCCTCGAACTCCGTCATCCGCGTTTTCGGACGCTCTAACGGAATGAATTTTCCCTGACACCCCTCCGCTAACTCTCGATTCATCTCCATTTTCCCCCAGAGGAACTCCATTTTCGATGAACTCCACGGACAGCGTGGAGTTCCTAGAAGAAATTCCTTTACTCATCGAAATCCTATTTCCGCATTCAAGAGAGTGATTCATTTGAGTCATTCGTCAGACAATTCCCGTGGATTACCACATCTATTCGCGAAGGGACCTTTACGGTCGGCCTTCATTATTTCGATTTAAACGAAATCCAACATGGAATTACTGGCCAACCTCTCCGTTCTTGTATTTCGATATTTATTCTGAATTCCGCCAATCCTTATTTAGTTCCGATAGAATTCTTTTTCAATTTCTTTCCTCCTTCTTCCGTTACTATTCAAGAAATAAAAAAAAACCAGTGTGCTCTGCTTGTCCTGAATTCTCATTCTTTGGCGATTTAATCCAACTAACATGCATAAAATTTAAATAATTATTAAATAGTCGTCAAATGTCAAATTAATTAGCTATATAATAAAGATTATCGCGTCGATCTATAATATGTAAATTATATAATATATAAATTAGTTTGTAATAAATAAACTTATTAAGATATAATCTTGTTCTTTATCTTTTTCGATTGATAATGGTCAGGAACAATAATAATTTTAAACAATAATAATTTTACTTTTTCGCTTTAATTTTAAAACCCTAAAAACCTCGTAGTTGTTTAACCTTGCTCTTTTCAGAGATCGCACGTGGTCCATTTTCGAGTTAAAGGGAATAGATTCCTTGACTCGAAATTCGGACCGACAATCGCATCGCTCGTAGGAAACAGATATCATAGCGTCCTTTCGAGACGTTGACCCATATTCCGAGGCGAGCATGAAAAAAGTGCATTCGACTCGCGATACTCACCTCTGTGCGGATACCTGTGAGACAAGAATCTGATCGTGTCCAGATATCCTCACCATTCTCGCTCCTCTTCTCTCCAGTAGGATCATAATTTTACAATCTCCATTAGTTTGGAACGTAACAGACTAAGTAAATTTGGGGGCTCAGTCGAAATTTTAAGTGCGATCTTTGTAAGCAGGTATGAATACGAGGTCTACATCTAACAAAAGTGAAGTTAATAATCTTTATAAAACCGCTATAGAGAATCAGGACAAGTCTAATCTTACAATACACTTTTGCGTCCTCTTATTTTATCCATAAACAAATTTACTTTTCGCTAAATAACTCCAAGATTGACCAAGATCTTTAAAATTCTAACTAATACACTTGTCTCCGACGCTTCCGAGGATATCATAATTCAACCGGCAAAGAAATACAATTGAATATACTCCTAAGTATACTCCTTCTCAAAAGACAATGGCGAATCCGAATCCATTCGCTACATTAAAATACGCGGTCAAACCCGTCCCTTTTTTCGATGGTAAAAATATTCCGCTAATACTTTATTGAGAAATGTGAGGAAGCAAAATCCATGTTGCCTGCGGAAACTGAATCTCAATTCATAAAATTTATTAGATAATATGGGCGCAGCTGTACAATTCAAGACCAAGATTTTGACAGCGTATCTCAAGTAACAAAATATCTAAAGCAAGTTTATGACCAAAAAATATTTATCAGTTGCAAAGAGAATCAAGTAATATCTATCAAAAGAACGAGGAAGTTACTTACGCGATAAAATTCTGGGGAAATATTAAAAGTACATAAATTTTCTTCCTAATCGAAACATCAACTATCATTAGAGAAGGATGTATAAATGTTTCATTAGAGAACTAAAAATCGGAGATGGAACAGAGAATATTTAGCAAGATATTTAAACGTTCAAGAAATCATAGCTGATGCTTTGAGAATAGAAAGGGAGCTACACTCAATGACAGATTTATGATAAGGGCACAGTAATACAGCAGATAAAAATACTAGATATTAATAAATTACGAAACGTGTCAAATTTATAAGGAAGGGCATTCAGCCTCTAATTGCAGGAAAATAACTAATTTAGGAACTGAAATTTTAATATATCAAATTTGTAAAAAACATGGGCATAGCGCCGATAAATGTCGGCTTCACGACCCTCGAGCTCAATGATCTGTTAATGTAATATACACGGAAATAATATTATTTGTTAACTTTGTTCCAAATCTGGTCATAATGATAAATTTTGTAAAACAAGTAATAACTAATAACAATAATCAGAATAAGCCCTCTATAATCTGTCAATGGTGTAATAAGCCTGGTCATTCGGCCAATAATTGTTGGAAAAAACAAAACGAGCAATGTAATTCGGAAAAGGCAAAAATTGTTTGTCAAATTTGCAATAATTTTGGATATGTTGCCAAGGATTGTCGATCTAAGATGAAACAAGATGCTACATCTTCAGGCTCACTATGTTGTCGCTATTGTAAAGAGCAAGGGCATCTCCTTGACAACTGTGAATTACGCATCGCAAATAACAGAAGGCGAATAAATAATCAGAAAAACTCCGATGGCCTCTCGAAGTCAGGTGTGCAACAGGAATCTGCACGGATCTCACACCTGCCATCGCCACAAAAAACTCAGTAGGTAAAAATGCGGCAGAAGTGCAATCGGTAACGATAAATCTCGACAAACATAGTCGCGTGCCCCTATTCAGGTAAAACTTTACTAATCCACTTCATATATATATATATATAAAACTTTTATGTCAGACACCGATTTAGGACCAAACATAATTAAAGAAAATTTTATCTCAAGAGATATCACTGTCAACCATAATAATAAGTATATTAAAATTAAATGGGATAATTGAATATCCTAATTACTAGTATATTTTGGAAAAACTTTACCACTTTTTGAAAATAAAGTAACTTTTCATATTTGTTTTTATATATTGCATCAAACGTGATGCAATATATAAAAACTTCCAATCACACAATCAGGCATATTGGGTAATGATTTTTTTCAAACAGATTTCCTCAAAAATAGATTACGCGAAGGATATCTAGACAAATCAGGAATTACTATACCCTTGTTTTCTCCAGAAACCATTACAGCATCACCGCGAACAGAATCATTGTTTTATGTAAGAATAGAAAATCCCGAAATAAAAATAGGATACATCCCAAAAATAAAGGTAAGTCCATGGAATTTATTTAGGGGACACCATAGTAGAAAATATCTCTGGAAAAATATTTCAAAACATTATAAATACTCTGGATGAAGAAGTGGAGGCCCAAATACCAACGTTGTAATACCTTAAACCTTTAAATGAATTATTTGATAACTATGAAGATTATCAAGTAGAGACTGCGAATATGTCAAATTTGTGTAGCCAGAAAACAAGAGTATTGTGAGATATTCGACAGCGACACAAACAATACTACGAGGGCAAGTCAGTAGTTCTTAGAAAATCTGTCACAGGGCACTCGCAGTGTCATGTCACATTATTTTTTGATAAGTAGCATCTCTCAGCTGATTACTGTCAAATTTTTAACGGAATTCATCACGTGGTTTCATTTCTGTAGACGATTAAAGCGGACAACCTTTGTATTTTTTGCAAAACGGAAAAAATGAGTTTCGTGCAATGATTAAACATCTACATATGAAAGGTTTAATGCCAAAAAAATGATAAAGCCGAGTTGAATAATGTTCATAACACATGTGTACCAGCGTTTGCGACTGTATACAATTGAGTGAATGAATTTAAACGTAATCGTACATCCACATGTGATGCACCTCGTTCAGGACGTCCAATTAAGGCTGCTACGCCAGAAATCATTGATAAAGTTCACGATATTATTTTGACTGATCGACGAGTGAAAGTGCGCGAGTTTGTTGAGGCCACAGGCAAAATGATTTCAATTTTGCACGAACAATTAGGCATGAAAAAGCTATCGGCAAGGTGGATGCCGCATTTGCTCACTATGGATCATAAGTGCGACCGTGTGATAATTTTGTAACAATATTTGGAGATGTTTCTGTAATCCAGTTGAATTTCTGCATCGATTCATTACTGTGGACGAAACATGGATCCATTACTTCACACCCGAGACGAAGGAACAGTCAAAACAATGGACTTCATCTGAGTGAACCAGTTCCGAAGAAGGCGAAGACCGTAAAATCGGCCGAAAAGATGATAGCCACAGTTTTTTAGAATGCACGTAGCATAATTCATATCGATTATCGCTTTCGTCGAAGCAAACGATCAATGGTGATTATTATGCAGCCTTATTCGACCGTTTCAACAACATTTTAAAGAAAAAACGTCCCCATTTGGCAAAGAAGAAAGTGCTTTCATCAAGACAATGCACGGATTTATTTACACATGCCCGGCACCGATGGTCAAATTCAACAAATTCCGCTATGAATTGCTTCCTCATCCAGTATATTCACCAGATTTAGCCCCCTGCGACTATTTCCTGTTTCCAAACCTGAAGAAATGATTCGGAGGAAAGAGATTCACCACCAGAGAGTAGCTCATCGCCGAAAAGAGGCTTATTTTGAAGGACAAATCATATTATTCGGACGGATTGAAAAAGTTGAAAAATCGTTGGATCAAGTGTATCGAACTGAAAGGAGATTATGTTGAGAAATAATCTTATCGATTGAGAAAAGTGAATCGATAAAAAAAAATATGTTTTACAATACTATATTTTTCTAAAAACTTATTGACTTGCCCTCGTAAATGATAATATAAATGATAATGAAGATATAATGTCGAAACCAGATAATGGGGAAACTGCAATTGATGAGGAGAATGTAATAACTAACAAATCTGCCCAAAACAAGAGTGGGAATAAAATTAAAGAGGAAAATCAAGATATAAATTTAAATAAAAATTTCAATCTAGAGGAAGATTTTCAATCCTCCTCCTCTAGATTCCCAAATCCTTGGAGGGGGAAGTTACCAAACCCCTCCTGAAAATCTAATCGATTCCTTGGAAATCCTTGGAAAGGGAAATTACCAAATCCTTCCTGACAATTTATCCAATTTCAAGATACTTGGAGGGAAAAATTTCCAAACCCCTCCTGAAAATTTGTCCAAATCCCAAATCTTTGGGGAGGGGGGGGGTTTCCAAATCTCTCCTGAAAGTTTAAATAATCTTAGAATTCCAAAGGAAGATTACCTCCATAATAAATTCTACTTCTGTTGATTGCGAGGAGGGAAGTAACCAAATCTATCTATGCAATACAACTCAATCTTATTTACAAAAATCAAAGGGACACATTAACATCTAAAGAAAGAATAAAATTCCCAAAAGTTGGAACATTCACGAATAATAATAACGAAACTCTTATGTTACCTTGGAAGAACTTATGAAAGAATGCGATCACGTAATTCTAATGTCAAATCCTCTTACAATTACAAAAAGAAAAATAATCCGTCTTCGAAAATTCTTGCATTAACGCAATTCCAATCCCAAGAAATAATAGAAAAATTTATGCGCAAACGAAACAAAAGGAGAGAGCAGAAAAGAATAAAATACCGCTCGAATGTTTTACATTGTCAGAGAAACCTGATAAGAATAAACTTACAGAAATTGTGGAATTATTACGCTTAAAATATTTAAATGCACAAGAAGAGAAAAGCGTGATAAATCTTATACCTAATAGTCAAGACAAATATTTCATATTCCTGAAAAAAGACTAACTGTAACTAACGTATTGCAGTATCAGATACCTACAACAGAAGATTGACCTATAAACACACAATAGATTTCCGGAGTTTCATAAAGAAGAAACAAATAAACAGAAAGTCGAAGAATTGCTTGAAGGAGGTATCGTAAAACTTTCTTTCGTCTTACAATATGAATAGTCCCGAAAAAAGAGGATTCGAAGAAAAACAAGAGATGGAGAATGGTATTAGATTTTCGCGCTCTGAACGAAAATACTGTCGGAAACGCATATTCATTATTTAATATTATATTGTTGACATTTTAGACCAATTAAGTAGAACACGATATTTTTCTGTATATTTTGGCTTCTGGATTCCATCAAATAAAAATGGATCCTGCGGACAGCCATAAAACTGCTTTTACAATTCCTTTCGGGCATTACGAATTCGATCGCATGCCCTTCGGATTAAAAAATGCTCCCGCCATCTTTCAGAGATTAATGGATCTGATACTATCGCGATTACAAGGAATTATTTATTTATATTGGATGATATTGTCATATCTGCCGCATCATTAGAGGAACACGAAGAAAAATACAATCTAATAGATCGATTTAGTAGAGCTAATCTAAAATTACAGCCGAACAAATGTGAATTTTTGAAAACAGAAGTAACATATTTAGGGCACATAATCAGCAAGGATGGAATCAGACCGGATCCTAAAAAATTAAACGCTGTAAAGCATTTTCCGAAACCTCCGAAAAACATTAAATAATTTCTGGGATTAGCAGGATATCATCGCAGATTTATATCAAGTTTCTCAAAATTAGCGAAACTGATAAATTTATTGAAGAATGACATGACTTTCAAATGGACATCTGCTCATTCTAGATATTAAAACAAAGATTATGAAGAATCTATTTTACAATACCTTGATTTTTCAAAATCTTTTATTTTAACAACAGCTTCTGGAACAGCCATGGGAGGCATCTTGTCATAAGGCGAAATAAATAAAGACCAACCAATAGCATACGTTTTACGAACCTTGACCGACAACGAATTAAAAGATACATATGAAAAGGGTTAGTAATAGTATATTGTGTTAAACATTTCCGACCATATCTATACAGATGAAAATTCACATTGATCACAGATCATAAACCATTACTCTGGTTTATGAAGAATGCACTCTGGTTAAGATGCAAATATGAGAATACTTCACTGGAGACTAAAGCTCGCCGAATACGACTATGACATTGTATATAAAACAGATAAAACCAATGTAAATGCTCTGTCAAGAAATCCTATAAATCTCGAAGAAGTAAAATATAATTAGTCCTAATAGATTCTGGAATCCTGACGATCTGAAAGAGAGAGAAATGAGAAATTTCTAAAATGTTAGAAGAAATCAATGAAGAAGAAGAGGACGAAAATTTTGAATTATATCTTTTCAACGACGAGAAAGACGAAAATCAGCTGCCTGACAGTAATTCATCCGACGAAAATACAGACTCAATCATTCACACACGAGGAACTGAATCATCGAGATTATAAATAACCGAAAAAGCATTAATCCATGAGCCACCTAATAATAAAATATAAACCCAAAGAATGTTCATCGAGAAATCGTAGGAAGAGGAAGACAAAATCGAAGAAGTAGAAGATAGAAATGATCAATTAGATAAAGAAAGAAATATCGAAGAAAGTACTAACGATGAAGAGGAAAGATCGGATAATCATAAAAACAACAACAATCAAGGTTTGAGAATAAAAATAACCAGACAACATAATAAATAGTCGCGATTTATTGTTTTTATGCAAGGATAATAGTAGAGTAGATAGGCCGGTTCTAATCCACTTTGTGTTAGTGCGTATACGTATATGCGGTATGTATGTGTGTGTGTGTGTGTGTGTGTGTGTGTGAAAGGGAGTTAAGGAGAGGGAGCACATAGACGTTAGGATCTCACGGAGGATGACGTCATAGGGAGAGGATGAAAGCGCGTCATCGGGGAAGGAGATACTTCTCCCTCTCGCTCTCATCCGTTGCGTTTTCTTTTTAACCCGTTGTCCTCTCTCTCTTCACTCGTGTAGGATGCAATCCTTTCTGTCCCATTCGTGCAGCCCTATACTTATTACTTGCGCTCTCTTTTCTTCCCGTTACATTGTCCTTTCTTTTCTTCTTTTACACAGGATTTTATTAAATAGATATGATATTTATGATTTTTAATGATACGACTTAGAAACTAATTATGATAATATTTTTATGAATTTTTAATAATATATCCTACTAACACTAATTAATAATATTCCCTTTTATCATATAATACAAATGCCTAGTGCACTTTCTTTTTAATTATTAGGTGTACAACTTTGCTTCCGCCGTTTTTTTCCGAAATTCGAGGCTTTATTGTAAAGGGTTTTAAACTGGTTATACATTTATGATTCAAAGTATTGTCCATCGCTGGCCACTACTTTCTCCCATCTTTCGGGTAGCGTACGAATCCCGCGTCGAAAAAACTGGTCATCTTTTGAGGCTATCCACGA
>Ga0157364_1007365_pt1 | contig 11395 bp, 9 predicted proteins | sample AttsexASBM2_FD_111476 | JGI IMG/M metagenome (GOLD analysis project Ga0157364, IMG submission 111476) | Fungus gardens microbial communities from leaf cutter ant in Ribeirão Preto, State of São Paulo, Brazil - Atta sexdens ASBM2 | ecosystem: Host-associated > Fungi > Mycelium > Unclassified ...
AATAAAAGATAATAATAAAAAAAATGTAACAATTAAAATATAAAATGTTTCACTTTTTTAAATAATTAATTCAATATTTTGTATTTATCTATTTATGGAGAAGAGAAACTATAATACTAAATGACGGAAACATTGCGTTATATACCTCGGCTCGCGTTCGTCGTCAAGTATCTCTACTTCCGTAAGATCGATGCTATTATAGTTCAATTTAAGCTGGCCTTTGTAATCTGGCCGGAGGTCTGGATGCAATATCACATAGCCATTATTGGATACAATAAAGGCGTAGCCATTCACGCCGAGTTTATATGGCAACGTAAGTTCGCGAATGTCATCAATCAGCACGTCTGTGCCAGCAACGCCGAATAGTGTGTCATTCACTGCATCTGTCATGTTGCTGCTATTGCTCTTACGATCAAACACAGGTGTGCTTATGGAAGTCAACAGTCTGTTGCCATTCTTGTTCTGCCATTCTTGCCAGGTTATGGTATTTAAGATGGATAAATCTTTCTCAATGTTCTTATCCTTCTGTAGCTACACAAAGCGATTGCGAAATTGAAAAACACTTTTCGATTGCAATATATCATCTCCTTTACAATTTTCTTTCGTTAAGAGGAGTGAATATAGAGTCGAATATAGAGTAGGTTGAAACAAAAGGGAAGGGCCACGTTCTAATTCTCAGGCACTTCAATATCGAGGTATATAGAGCGTATCTCGGAACTAACCGAAATCTCACGAGAACTGATTATAGAAACATATATTTTTCATCGCGTGTAATATTCTTAAATCAAAATCTGATTTAAGAAATCTCATCGTTCAGTGATATTTTTAAAGACTCGAGGTCTTTGATTGTCCGCTTAATCCTGAACATTTTATACAGCAGCTAATATTGGTCTAATAATGGGAAATAAATAAAAAAGAAATGAATTAAACTAAAATTAATGAAGCCTAGCAAACAGGGTATCTAGCTTGAAATATTCAATTTGTTAATGATAACTAATCGACCAAAGACCATTCGCATCGATTAATCATATCTCAATGTCTAGCAATAAATCATTTGTGGATGTTTGTCCAGTTCTCCGAATCGACATTTCAACGAACTATGTTAATTAATTCCTCTAGGTATTAAGCTTTGATTTTAAGATTGAGCGAGATATTCAAAAGATTCTCAAATCTGATTCTGAAATCAGTAAAAAATAATGTTTATTTAATTAAATATGCCATTATTTATTATCTCGCTTGATCTTACACGAATTATCAAATAGAGTGATCAAAGTTGGAAATTTATATCCACTAATTTAAAATATTTTTAAATATATCTTTTCTAAAAGAAGAATTTTAACAAAGTTGCGTAAGTTTTACTCCCGTTTAGAAAAATTAAATATGTACAAGAATTTGTTCCAAGGGAGATATTGCATGATATAAATCTACACGGAGTGCTTGGAAAGCCTAGGAACAGATAGCGGAGATTTCTTTCTTGATCGTATCTAAATCTGCTGTATGTAGATTGCATTCTCGTTTATTTGCACGCTCATCCGTTTTCCTTTCCGATACTTTTCCAGTCGCGACTTTTGTTGCCCATTGCTTCATCACTCACCAGTCAAGCGGCAAGTGCTGGATTCTGATGGGATTACGTATGTTTATTTTATTCTCCCTGTATATGTTTTCACTTTTACATTAAAACATAGTAGAAGATATGAAAAGATGAAATTTGTAGTAATAAATAAATTACAATTGTATGATTTTAAAAACTAATATATAAATATTATTAAAATTTACAATTTTTAAATTGTTTTTCTTCTAAAAATTTTAGATTTTTCATATCACAAATTATAATATCATTTTTAATTTTTAAGACAAATTTTTTTTAAACCGAGCAAATGAGTAATATTTGTTATACACAAATTGTGATACAATTGCATTAGATTTGTATTAAATAATAAATGTCAGTGTTTTTGTTTGATGAAAATTTCTGTTCTCCGAGCCTAGGAGGAATTTTGATCCTAAGAAATAGAAAAATGCTACTAGATCTGGTGAATATGATGGGTGGTCAATCAATTCGAAGCGTAATTCGTAAATTTTCGTCGTGGCAACCACCAGTGTTGGAACGTATCTAGATAAAAATATCTAGATGTAGTATTTAGATACTTCAGTTATACCTAAGTATTGTATTATCTAGATTTTTACGGGCGGAAATAGCTGTATCCGTATCACTTTTGATACGGTATCTTTTAAATTTTAGATACACAAGAATTTTAGATAAACAAATCTTTTAAGTTTTAGATACTTATACATTTTACTTTATATTATATTATTTACTTTATATTAGAAACTTAATTTTTAATTATTGTAAATTATCTTTCTTCTCTAATTCTTAACTTTGTATAACTTTCATTTCATCGCCTGGGAGAAAACATATTTATAAAATTATGTAATTTCATATTAGTTATATAAAATTATATATAATTATATACAGGGTCTCCGATCTACGGGATCGCCTTTCACAAGTTGATACTCACGAACTGAACTGAATCGAAAAATCCTTTACAAGCGACTGCGACCGATGGGCGTATACTTGGTGATAGTGCCGATATGTGCATATTTAATGATATTTCGAAATTAACATCTCCTAAAATATAGCAATAATTGTTAAATGGTAAAAGACTTTCAATTCAAGTTCAGTTCAATAGTCCATTCTATCTGTTCACGAAAAGTGATCTCGTAGATTGAAGACATATCCTACATATGAAATATGCACATATTTGAACATATTCTATATGTAATTATATTTAATTTTACATAATCATCATCAAGACATTCTTTCATGTATTAAAACAAACAAATAAAATGTAGTATATTTTACGCTACTTATATCTTTTTCTTTTTTTTTTCCATTTTTCTTTTCTTTCTTTTTTTTGAGTACCTAAAAAAATATCTAAATTTTCAAATACTTTTTTCTTGTATCGATATCTATACTTAGGTAATTATAAAAATGTATCTGTACTTATATTTAAATACTTTTTTCACAATACTTATACCTATAACTAGATGCCTTTTAAACGATATCTGTTCCAACACTCGGCGATCGTCAATATTCAACTTTTTTCATTTTTACAAAAACATTGACATGGACTGGCACAAATGACTGTCAAACAACAAAAATAGCTACAATTTTCACAAGTATCTTTCAAAGCATGTACGATTGTAGTACCAGAATAACTTTGTCGAGTAATGCCATCTTTATGTTGAAATTCAAAATTTTTCAAACAATCCTCGTATACTAATAATTTTTTTTTACAATATACTTTTTGTAAATTTCTCATCATTTAAAAAACTTTTTTGAATTGCTCACAGAATGATGGGAAAAGATTAGATTAAAATTGGACCTTTTAAAAATTTTGTTTCTAATATTTCTTACCGTGATGTCAGTATAAGCGTGCGTCCACGCGATAGGATGTACATTCTGAAGTACTAAAGGACGTGCTACGACTGGAATGTACTTGAGCACTTGTTCGCGCACTTCCTCCTGAGTCCGTACTTGCGTACAGTTGCCAAGATTTAGACACGATCTTACCATCCACTGGAGTTCATCCATTTTTGTCACTTCCTTTCCTATAAGATATGTGAATACTCGCACTGGTATATGAGTACTATTTTCATTCCAATTCCACTTTTTGAATACCTAAAATAAAAGAAATAGAAATCACAATCAGTAATATTTATTCAGAAAAATTTTTATTATTATTATTTATTTTTAAAACTATTTCATCGATATATTTATTGCATCATCTTGCATGATCTTGGATTATTTGGATATTGTTGTTATTTTTATTTACACATTCTTGTATAGAAAATTTTTCAGAACAGAAAAGAGTAAAGGCGAATGATAAACAAGAATGGAATGAAATGAATTAAAAAATTGCAATTCATTTTAATTTATCCAGTTCGCGATTTAGAGACCGGAACTGGATTGAAATAAATTGATATTTCAAACATAAATTCGTTTCTGTTCATGAAATGGATAGAAAATAAAACGACTTGAAAATAAATTTCTTCTCTGTAAACAAAAATGGATTAAAATTTTTTAAATGCGTACTTAAATCCATAAAAATGGATTGAAATGAATTGAATTCGAAATGATTGAAATAGATTGGATCCGCGCTGACACTAGTTTAATATTAAAAAAAAAACATTCATATTTAAGGATTTTATTCCTAAGATATTTAGTAATTATACCTGAAATTAATTATTTCAAATTGATATTAAAAAACGCATTTTAGTGGGATTCGAATCTGAGGTGTTATTCTGTAATTGTCTTTACATGCTTTATCGGTGTCGTTACGCAGATATTTTATATGGTAAAAAAGCTGCGCAATAATACCGACAACTGTCGATAGGCGTGTAAAGACAGTTACAGACTAGTGTTCCTAGGTCCTCTGGATTATGGAATTTTCTGCGTTATCCGCTATACCTTCTTCAATTGATAAGTGTGTTATTTATTATCAACTTCAATTATAACCAGCTAAACAGCGCATAAAATAATATAGATATAATAAAAATATTTTTAACGGATATAATAAAATGTAAATAATTTATATTACTATGAGACAACATTGAGTAAGAATCGGATAACCTAATCTCGCTTGGCTGATGCGCGTCGCAATCAGCATAATGTTCGGGCTGTGTTCGACTTGGTTTATGAGTGTTCACATCGATCATTCATTTTACTTCTAATAAAAAAAAAATTAAAGAACATAGCTTAATTTATTTATTTTTACGTTACAATTTTTTTGAATAATTAGTTGAATTAAAACGAAAAATTCCTTATTATTTTGAATAAATTAAGTAGCACACATTTATGGTCCATTTTTAAATAAAAACTTTTTTTATTTAATTGGATTGAAAAACTGTATTTCCTATTCACAATTTTGATTTGAACAGTATTCATGATGCATTGTGTGCACAGAAAATGCTAATATTATTTTTAGATTAGAAGGCATTATAAAGATATGCCCTATGCAATTCTTATAAATGAATAAAAATGCATTTAGGATTTATTTTAATATTCATGAATTCATATTTTTGAAAATCTGAATCCATTTTAATTCATTATTTCAATCCATTCTTGTTTGCTGGATTGTAAATATTCTTTTGAATTTATAATAACATTTATAATTCCTTCTTTATAAATATAATAGTATTTTACATTCACTTCGATCGAAATAGGAATATTCTTATTGAATATTGTATTCGAATATAAATTTAGAACTTATATATCAGAAATAGTTACTCAGCAAACGAGAATGGATTGAAATGAATTGAAATGGATTCAGATTTTTAGAAATATTGATTCATGAATGTTAAAATGAATGCTTTTCAATTCTGAATGCATTTTTATTCATTTATAGAAATTGCATGGAGCATATCTCCATGTCTTTCAATCTAAAAATAATATTAGCTTTTTCTGTGCACACAAACACAATTGTGAATACTGTTCAATTCAAAATTTTGAATAGGAAATGTAGTTTTTCAATCCAATTGAATCCAAAAAAAATATTCGCTATTTAAAATACGCATTCGGATAGAACAAAATCCATTTTAATCTATTCTCGTTTGCTGGATTTATTCAATCAAATAATTATGTTATACAACCTCCTTTAGATTATTCCCCAATGGTCCTCCGGGAACACCGTCAGTAACAAGCATGATGAGCTGATTACACGGTGAGTCAACGTTACAGCCACGTTCCTTCCGATAAGTTTTAAGTAGACTGAATGCTTTAGTGAAAGCCTCCGTGAAATTGGCGACATTATCTGTATTAATTTCCATGGAATTTTTGAATGCATCGAGATTTTCTGGAGTGGCTTGAATCAGCATATCTTTAAAACATGGCACGAATTCGGTCGTCTCGTTATTGTATTTTAGCAGTGTGACGAAATCATTGTTCGATAAGGTATCCAGAATCGAGTTCACTGTCGTCTTTGCTGCCATAACATAATTGTTTTATTAAAACGAAGCGATTAATACACTCTTCTCAATATTAAATTACAACTTTTTAATTATAAAATTAACAGTCGCGATAAACCAATTAAAAATAACAAATATTAATTTATCAAATTGAAAATTTTTTATTTCATCGTCTTGTTTATCTAAAGCTTTAAAATTTTCTATAAAACTTGATTAATTGATATAAAAGTTTTAGCTATACACTTCCCATTCAATAAAACTAATCTCCCATACCAATCGTCTTTCCAAAGCCCGTCATGCTGCCACTGACGTCCATTAGGATCACCATATCCTTGCTGCATGTGGCCGCCTCGATAAACCAAGTACGTAACCTGCAGTCGTATTCATCAGCAGGAGAATCATCGATGTCTTCGTTATTTTTGCTAACATTATTATTATCATCATATATCATCATTATCATATTATCATCACATATTGTGTTATTGTTATCTTTATTGATGTCTTTGAGATTCATTCGCCATTCCATAGCAGGATATTGTCGGAGTACACCAGTAACTGTACCAAAGTATTGCCATGACAATGCCGGATCAGATTCGTAATTCTGACGAAATATATCATCCAACAGTTCAGTTCTCGCGATATCTTTTTTTATATCTTCCGTGAGATCGTACACATTGGTTGGTATATGAACTGATGAGTAAGTCGTATTTACCGGAATGTCGTAGAAATGCGAGTCCGAAATCAGTTCCATATCTCTAGAATCAGTTCGTAATATCTCTTTGTCGATTTATTTCACGTGATTTATTTTCTGTTTTCGACAATACACATTATTGTTTATACTTATTAACAATAATTTTGTTTTAAATTAGTTTTGTATAAATAATTATTCTTTGAGATTGTGTGTAAAATATTAGTTATTTGAGCAGAAACAAAATTCAAAATTAAATTTACAAATCATCATACAGTGTATATCTAAAATTATATTCTATAATATAATAAAATTTAAATTTAAAAAGGCTTTATAAATAAAATTAAATTATAAGATAAAAGGAGCATAAAATGTTAGTTCTTTTTTATGAAAAACATTCAATCATTATTCAAATCTATAATTTAAATACAAATGTTTACAACTAGAAGTTTGAGAATGACATAATAATAGGAGTAGAAAATAGCGGTAGAAAATATTTGTATTTAAATTACAGATTTGAATAATTAATTATTTTTTTGTTAAAAACATTTTTATGATCCTTTTATCTTACTAATATTGATAATTTGACTAATACCGTACAAATCGTGTAATTATGTTACAATAATAAAATGTTTTTACGCCGGGAAAAATTGTAAGAAAAAATGTAATATAATAATCAATCAATAGAATATCCTATTCCTGATTTTATATCATCAGTCAGTTTAATTTAATTACGCACATTTTAGCAGAAAAATAAAAAAGATTCTATAGAATTAGTAAAAGAATTACTTTTGTTAAGTTTCTTAGTTGCCTAGTTGTTTATGATAACAAGAGTTTCTCCGCTATTAATAACATTCTATAATAATTCTCATTTGCCCTGATTTTTTTGGATTTTTTGTTATTATAATAACGTTTCATTTGTATAATTCAGTTTTAATATAAATTCTATAAAAATTTTTGCCTTTTAATCTTACTCACACAGCACACTTTATCCTAGAGATATCCAATAGACGTCATTTTAGGATATGCAATAATCTTGTAATATTCATGAATGGTCTAAATTATCCAACGGATATCCAGAGGATGTTTACATGTGTGAGATCCACTTAGACGACATCTGTGAGATGTTCAACTCTATGAGATATCACAAGTATATATATGTGTGTATATATGCGATTGTTATCTAAAATAAAAAGGAAATGTTTTAGGGTATTATATTATGGAAGCGAGGAAAATGTTATTGTCCCATTATTATACATAATGGAATAAAAGATTAATTTGAAATAATATATGTCACATCTTGTAATTTATATATTCTTAAACTGTATTCGGAAACATTATCCGCATACCTCTGTAGTGTAGCGCCTTTGCAGAGTATATTATTTTGTCCTTATTGTTCACCTAATATTAAACAAGGATACACACCCGGACATTGTTTTCGAATACAGCCTTAGTATAACATTTAATATAATAAAATCTTTGTAAGCTTCATTTGAGATATATCTTAACGCAATACTTCGTATCATTTGTATCCAAAATAATTATGACATATTCTTTACTTCTAATCTTTTAGTTCTGATACTCTCCAACTGTAAACCTTTACTTATTTTGGACCATAGGATATTTGGAGTGTTGTGTGATGGATTTGAACATGATAAGATATTAATAAGATATTTTGTGATATTTTAAAATATTTTACGATATATTTTTTGATATTTCAAATAGGGTATCTATGGGAGATTGTTTTGTCATCTGCGACAATTTGGGATATCCTGAGGATAAAGTATGCTGTATGAATAATAACTCCGTAACTAATTCTTATGGCAATTTGAAGAGAAGAAAGATACAGTGAAGCAGAGCAAATTGCTTACCTGAACACATTCGCGTCCTCTTTCTTCTTGTGAATGTTACAGTTCTTTTTTGTTGAGTTCTTGTTTGTTGAATCATGACCAACAGGACTACATTTGCTGGAAACGTAGGAGAAGTTGCCGTCTAGGAGAGAGTCTGGGTCCCAGTTCTTCGCAGCCTCTTCGGCTGCTATTCGAATGCAGGTAACTGCGTCCATCTTTCGACGCAACATCCTACCTACATTTTCGCTAATTATGTTGATCAACTCTTCTCCGGACTTATCTTCAACTCGTGCGTTCATGATTTTGTATTTCTAAAAGGATTATTACTTGTTTAACTACTTGTTTAATAATTATTTATTTAACATTAATATTTTTTATTATGCTTTATCCGCAGTATGTTAGAAATATATAAATTAAAGATGGTTAGAAAATTATATAAAAGGATTTTATATCATTAAAAAAATAAGATATTTCTTCTTGCTATAATAAATTCACTGTGATGAATTACAAATTAAATATTAAAATGAATGTAGATTTGTTTTTTACAAATAATTACAAAATTATATTAAAGAAATATTGTAATTCGACTTTTTTTTTGTTTGGAAAATCAAGTAAAAATATGTTATGTTACGTAGAAAAGATTTCTTGAATTCTCAGTATCTGAAGTTTATTACCTCAAGTAAATACGGATACTCACTTCTAACAATTCCTCGGGCCGGACCATTTCGTTCGCGAGTTCCCATAACTCATTTCCCAATTTATCCGCCCATCTGGCCACGCTAGTAAGAATTAAAAAATTGTAATATTTAATTTAAATATCCAGGAAAGCACACCGATTTAATTGGAGTTATAGTCGAAAAATATAATAATAATAAATAAAAGCAATACAAATTAAAATACACTATAGAGATAAATATAATAATTAATTAACAAATTAGTTTAGCCTATCTCTATTTTATGTATATAAACTTGTTCAAAGATAATTAAAAACAAATCTTCTAAATATAATCTTGCATGTAAATATTATTTTCTAATTTTTCTAATATTTTTATTCTATATTTCTAATTTTTTAATTTTCTTTTTATTTATAATATCTATTTAAAGCACATTCATGACTTGTGTTCTTTATAACGCAATGCAGAACTCACATGTGAGCATCTTTAGCCAAACATACGATGAATATCAACACGAAGTAAAAGATGAAACATCGACCTATACTCGGCATGAATAAAGCTCGCAGCTCGCCGCGTCCGTTTCCTCTTTCTTTGTAGTCTTCGCGCTATTTGTTCCTATGATATGGAACGTTACGCTCTTTAACTCTCTAGAAAAAGCACAGATATGCGAAAGCTTACCCTGGCAGATCAGGCACTCGATTGGCTGTATGTCTACTGCGGAACAAACCAGCTGCGAAGTTCGCCTCTAGATTATTTTTGGCACTCGAGCGTCTTGAAATTCTAAAGCTGCTTTCTTGTTTCCTGGCGTGGATATTATTAAAATCATGCCGGTCAGAACATTTTTTATACATATTTTTACATATTTATGTATAAAAAAATTTTTACTGGGGGTACATATATAGTTGGATTTCCAGATAAAAATGTTGTCTGATGTTTACAATTCTAAATACGTTAGATATTGCAATTTGTAAGGAATTTACGATCTACTGATTTACTGATATTAGGAAATAATACGCGGTTTATGTATTCATATAGTATCATATATTCATATATTCAATATATTCCTGTATTTAAATTAATAACTTCTTAGATTTCCCAATGAAAAATAGATCTGTAATTGCATAAAGATTTGTACTCATTTGAAAACAGATAATAGACGATAAATATTTATCCTGAATTTGAAATTTAAAATATGCATCGCATAGAACAAGATTTGCAGACAAGAGTTGGCGTGGAATATACCTGGAATTCCAAATATTGGGATATAACAGAATTTCCGTGCAAATTTGACTTGAATTGTCTGACATTCCAAATATGCGTCGGACAGAATGGGATTTGCAGACAAGAGTTGATGTGGAACTTATCTGGAAATGTACTTGGATAACAGGATTTCTAGTACAAGAAATCACATCTACCAGCTGTCCAAAATCATATATGGACATGCTTAGAATTTTTAGCAAGGTAGACAATCGATTTGTAAGCAAACAAGATTCTTCCTGATTCAAACAGCGAGTATGCAAAAATATGCTTGTGTTTTATGATATCAGTCAATTATATGCATAAGACGAAGACAATACATATATGAATATACATAAATGCATATAGTCAATGATATAAATATCACTGTATAAACTCTAAAAAGTGTTAAAAAATGCAATTTTAAGACATTTGTCAAGTCTGAAAGAAGTCTTTTTAGTAAAGTCATAAAAGCGTCTTAGCAAAAAAATTTATTGAATTTTACTCTGTACCAAACGCAATATTCCAGATTTATTACACTTACAAAAATATTTGCAAAGAACATCAGAGAATGTCTAATATTATATTCCGCGGAACGGATGTGTATACTTGGCGCGAGACACTACTGTATCTCTTGATAATATTATATAAATTATTTTTCAATTACACAGAAAGTTAATGTATGCTACAGAAGATTTATCAATAATTTCTCCAAATTATTAATAAAAGTATAAAAATATTGAAAATATTAGAAATAATAAAAAATAGGTAAAAAATTATTCACAAAATGGCAGTTACAAATAAGAAAAATATTTTAGAAAGTTCTATAGGTAAATATATATTTTACGAAACATTTTCTTTTGGTCGATCTGATCAGTCCGACTCCTTTTAAATGTGTCTATGTCTTCCTTTATTACATCTTTACGCTTTTTTATCAGTGTTTGAATTTCGTTCAAAATGTCCATGTCTTGAAAAAAATTATT
>Ga0157364_1007366_pt1 | contig 11394 bp, 11 predicted proteins | sample AttsexASBM2_FD_111476 | JGI IMG/M metagenome (GOLD analysis project Ga0157364, IMG submission 111476) | Fungus gardens microbial communities from leaf cutter ant in Ribeirão Preto, State of São Paulo, Brazil - Atta sexdens ASBM2 | ecosystem: Host-associated > Fungi > Mycelium > Unclassified ...
ACTATCAATGTATATAAAAAAAAACTGTTAATGAAGAAAGTAATCTACATATTATTTTTTGTTTATATATAAAACATATTTTGAACATTGCTTTTAATAAACTCCACAATAACTATCGTTGTTTGTAAAAAAAGGTCTTTTTTTTATAGTAATAATAATATAAAAATATAATAATATAATAGAATAAAAAGTTTTTTCTTTGTAATATTATATTATCTGAATTCTTATAAAATACAAATACAAATATGAAAAATAAAATAATAAAATACGCATAGAGATTCCTTGTATGAGATAAATTTATTAAAAGTCGAATTAATTATCTCTACTTTGAGATTGTATATGTCGTTTGAACATAATCACTTAAACATAAGGGCACGAAGAATGCATTGACATAATCGTAAATATGAAGATTTTTACCACTTAAGGTTTAGCGCAGATGAGACACCGATTTTTATTTATAACCAGAGATTGCAAACAGTTTAAAAAATATCAACTATATATCAATATTTTTTGTATAATAACTAAGATAAAAATCGAACCAATCAAATGTATTCAATTTTGCTATTTAGTCTTTATTTCGATGTTCAGTCTCTGCTTATAACATGAAGATCACATTCAAGATATGTGCTGTACTGAAAATTAGTATGATCACATCTAGCGCTAATCTGCAAACAAAAGTACAGTTATGTGCATTTTTATACAATCCGCTGACACTGATTCGATTAATTGATAAGGAGAACACATTTATATCGTACTAGGAACGTTAGGAATACTTCGCCAGGATTAGACACTGCAACTGCACTGGAACGATATAAAGAAAAATTGGAGCAGCGATGAATCATATCACGTGCATTCCGAGCAGCCACTCATTCATATACTTATAATGATAATTAGTATTTATTATGATTATGATACAAATGTTACATGTTAATATCTTTATAGTAATCGGCAGTCTCTGTGCTGGTCTCTGTGACATCGCCGCCGCGTTAAGTAATCTTTATTACGTTCTAAAGAGTACTTGGAGTATGCACTTTTTTCTCTTTTTTTTTGTCTCTTTCTTTCCTTTATACTTTTCTAGAACGTAATTAACAGATCAAACGGGGGCGTGTGTCGGCTCAGGTCCCTAAGTATCTCCTCCTCTTCTCCTTCTCCTTCACCGTCAACTATTTACATAATTGCCTTGCGAAATCTCTCCGTAACACGCTGCATTTATTCACAGAAGGAAAAAAAACGATATCGTTTATTTTGTTCCGTATTCTTATTTATCTCCACGGCATATCGCTACACCGGCGTGAAAATTTTATTCAATTTATTTGAAATGAAACGTGAGTCATGATCGCGCGTTTTCCCGTAATGTAAAACGAGCTTATGTGATATTTCCGATATAAAGGCCCACAGTGAAATATCGTACAAAAGAAAGAAGCAAAGACGAAATGAAAAGAAAAGGAAAACTAGTAATATAATACATTTGTGCAATTATTAGTTATCGATAGTCGAGACATCCACTCGCGAGATACAGTAAAGTGCCTCTCATAACTATCGAACGTGTTTCATACTTTCAAATTACTATATCTATTGTTCATTTTTTCTTACGTGGAGACATACTGTTACATATAGAATTTCGCATCAATTGTGCTTGTTATGACTTTTGTCCCTTCTCGAAAGAAATTCAATTCTTTCTTTTCTGAATCATTCTACTGTTCTTTGTACAAATTCGTTAACGTATTCTATTCTATTAATCTTAACGAGATACTCAGTGAATTATGTTGTCCTTGTATGGCCCTGAAACAAATATATCGCACAACAAAATGCAGAAAATGCATGAAAATTTCCGCATCATTTCATTTAAATAATTACTTATTTGAAGATTGTAAAACGCTGAGTATCGCGCTAAATTCGAATTTGCAAACCTACATCGCTATATCTGGGGTCGCCCAAATTCTGAGAAATTATGACAAGATCTTGCTGGTTATTTCTCAGGTTTTGGTGAGTTCACCAACTTAAGCATCCATGCTTCTTTCGATATTCGAATGTCAGAACTGAGTTGTTTTGAGAAGGCAAAGTAAAAAAATATATTTTTGTAAAAAGATCAGATGATTAAGGAATAACCGTGACAAAAATAAGTAAAAAAAGTGCTTTGGGAAAACTGTATGCATTTAAATGCAGTTCGCAATAGTGAAGAGAATTGGGAATCATAATGAAATGACCAGCTTTGTGCGTGGTATCAATGAACATATGAAAGTTTCAGAAAGACCAATGGATGACTGCTTTGATGAAAAAAAAGATTCTTACAGTTGTACACTACTATCTACAAAAACTTCAATGTTTTTTTTAAATTTTAATATTCTCTTCGTATTATGCTTGTGTTGCAATAAATAGTATAAATTTTACATAGGCAGTTTTACATATGCTACTGTACAAGAAGTGTAAAAAGATTCATATCTTTCTCACTCCAATTTAAGTATAAATTTATCGATACAAATAAATCTACATTAGACTCAAATATAATTTTTATATAATAATCTGACGCTGAAAAAGGATTCTGAAATATATCATTAGAATTTGAAAGCAGCATCACCACCCATTGTGGATCGCAGTGACGTTTTCTTTACGATGACTTAATTTATTAATAAAATGTTTACTTTGTTAAGCAGAATAAATTAAAGCCGCTTATTATTATCCATTACGCTACATTCACAGGGCCAGTCATTCCATCTTCAGATAAAAAATCTAGTATTTTATTTGACAAATAAATCTCTTATATCTCTGCCTGGATCATAGCATCGGCTATAATACAAACAGAGTAATAAGTTTGGCGAACGTTGGAAAGACTGGTCCTTCAAGACAATATCGAATTTACGCTTTTGTTAATCCTCCAATATTATGCTATCTGATTGAATTCTAATCTTTATGCCCTTGATATATTGATAAATTATCAACCAGTAAATGATTCTCCTCTTCCACAGTATATTAATTTAATCATTAACAATTCAATTATCAATCAAATTAATTTTTCTAGAATATTAAATCAAGCGTTAGATAGTATTTTCACTGTAAAAGTCTGTAGAACTCACGTGTGTGGACGAAAATGAATGGAAATTATAGAACGAATATCAAATATGAATCGTGATAGACATAAGCTTTGGAAGATTGACAATGTACCTATTTTGTCCATTCAAAATTGTAATTTTTACAAATTATATTTTTACATACCGGAATGCACGTGGTGACATTCATTACATATCATTGCAATTTTATGGCTGCAAAATATAAATGTACGATAATAACGAAAGCGTCTTATCAACTTTAGTGTCAGCTATTAGTAAAAAAAATACACATGTCGCCGAAATAATATACAGACAACATAATTTTTAATAACAGGTAAGTACAAGATATTTTTATGCTCAGGTTTTTTGAAGTACACATTCTTAATTGGACACGATAAATTTTGGATTTTTTTTTATCATACGCTGCGACAACGAGTAGATAGATTATTGCATATTAACAATATCATTATATAATATAATGATACGTCGTGAAACATTTTTCCAAAGATTTTCCGACACAAATAGTCTCTCTACATGTGTCAGATATATCCATATCATAATATAAATAAGCATAATTTTAATGCTCATTAAAACTCATATAAATATATAATATATATATAAATTATCAATCAAATTTTTACCCAATAATTAGAGACAATTACAAAGTATCTCTTAATGCTCAAAAAAGGGATAATACCGACATTCTTCATATACTCAAAACTTTAAGATTTAAGTAAGTTTACGTATTCTTTAACTTGAAATGGATGTAAGGAGAATTCAAGCAATAACATCTACTTAAATATCTAGCAAAGGATTCTAATAGATCCTAAAACACTTTTCTCACAATTGCTACTCGGATATGCATATTGAGTAGTTCTCGTCCAATATGCACAGTATGTACATCATATGGATGGAATCGTAAAACGGTAACACTTTATAAAAATGGAAAATTTCTTCATTGATGCCAGTAACAATTATTATGCTATTGCTTCGTGATTTTAATATTGAAATTGGACAAATCTTTACAATCCAAATAATATATACCTTAACCGGACCTTTACTGTATAAATCTCTTTGAATAAATAAGAGATAAAGTTGAATGAGATAAGATAGTTCAAATGAGAGTTATGCGCAATTGTTCGTATTATCCGTATTTCCGGAAAACGTAGATCAATTATATGATTCGATACTGCAGAATTTACAATTAAGATAGTCTCATCTTCAACAAACGTTATAATATATTAAAGCTTCGGTAGTCTGAAGGTTTAAGACCTTGCTCGCAAGGAATGTTATATAGAGATCTGAGTTTGGCTTCCAATCGAGGCAATATTTTTCGTAATAAAAATTAATTATTTACAGATTTAAAAATTAATTATTTACAGATTTTGTTATTCAGCATTATTAACGTTGTTCTAAAATGTGTAAGAGCATCGAATTGTTAAATTGCTAATCAATTTAATTCGTGATATTACTACAGTAGAATTTAGAGTTTGTCTTTCAAAAGTAATTTAAAAAACTATATAGTAGTATAATATATAAATTCACACAAAATTATACAAGCACTTAAGATCTAGCTAGACCGTTAAAAGCATTTATTTCTTATTGATGTGTTCTCACATGTATGATCTTATGAGATTTAATATTTAATACTGTTAAATTATAATATTGTTGCTAGGAAAATCCAAGTTACAATCTTAATTAAATTATACAGTATCGAATCATATAATTTCATATTTTCCTATTCTGATTGTATAATAAATTCGCTTGCGTTACATTAAAATACGAGAAAAACACTCATCTGCCAGTGATGTATTCGAATTACTCAGTTGAAATTAGAAACATCCTTCAAAGTTTAAGGGGATTCTAAAGCTTCCTATTTTGCCGATTAAATCATGTAATTTTGTATAACAAATACTTTTTTTCTCTTTCACCGATTCGAAAATTCTTTTTCAGGATTAAAGTATATGCATTAATACGTATTTGGGAAGTGGAATCTATGCAGAGAACGATCAAAAATTTCAAAATTGATATATTTTTTTACTATTTTTTAGTGAAATATGTCATCTCAGTTGTCAAGTCATGAACATTTGCTTGGAATTAATGTTTTGCAATCTGTACGTACGAAATAGTTTCCAGAACGTAGTTTACATGAACAAATAATGTCGAGTTCTTAGAATTAGACTTAGACGCTTTATTGCGACGAATTTGTTATACGAAAATTGACACGAATGTTCGACTGCGTGTATCATAGGTGCATGAAATATTGTGGTAGTATATAAAAACATATCGATGCGCAGCACGACTTCTGGTAACTTCTGGTGACTTCATCGGAGTTCGAGCTTCGCTTTAAGATCCCCTTAAATGTCGACAATATTCACTGATAATGACCTGAAGATGAGCCAAACGTTTGAAGTAAAATAAATAAATTTCTAATAATTATCTACATTTGATAATTTGTACACTGACAACTGTGCGTGACTCTCATTTCCCCTTTTTTATTTATTTTTATTATTTTAATATCACGAGTTTTATAAATTGTTATTGTGTTTCTAAGACAGTTTTGCAACGCAAGAACATAAGGAGCGAACTTTTATGTAATCACAGTAGGCGCGTTGCGACCAGTATGTTGATAAAGTTCGCTTAATTCTAATGCGATATTAATTAAAGGTTTTAAAACAAGTTGTGCGTCTTTTTCGAAAGTAACTGGATCATTCTCATAACTATCGATATACATACGGATAGTGGCACCAGAACTTCCTGTTCCGGATAAACGGAATACGATGCGGGAGCCATCCGCAAACAATATCCGTAATCCCTAACATGTATAAAATATTATAACTAGTTTGAAAATACGAGATTATTCGTAATATGATTGTAGAACATACCTGTTTTGTAGCTTTGCTACCATCAACAGAATCCGTATAGGAATAATTATCCACCTGCTTAACAATATACTCTTTATCTTCGTACTGCAACTGTTTACCGATAAAATCTGGCTTTTCAACTAGGGTTTCAATGCTTTGCATCATTTTATCTGCGCATGCGGAATCGCAGTTTTCATAATCATATCTATAACAATACATCCAGAAATGTAGGGATTAACGTTGACTTAAAAAATATTTAAATATGTATTCAAAAATAATAGACTGTGTGTGCGTATACCTAGTAAAGAAATTTCTTCCATAAACTTTCCAATGATCCAATAAAATATTTTCCACAGATTTTCCTAGTCCTGCGATCACATTGAGCCAGGCTAAACATGCCCATACTCCATCCTTCTCACGAATATGATCGGAACCGGTACCAAAACTTTCCTCTCCACACAATGATAGATTTCCAGCATCCATTAGGTTTCCTATAAAAAAAAAAAGAGTATATTGAACAAATATAAAATTGATAATTTGTAATATCCGTAAGATAAAAATTCTGCATACCGAAATATTTCCATCCAGTAGGAACTTCGAAGAATTTTACCCCATTTTTAACAGCGACTCTATCGATAGCCGCAGCCGTTGGCATTGATCTAGCATATCCTTTAACACCAGTCTTTTGAAAATACGGAATTAATTTTAGATTAGCAGCTAACACTGCTAAGGAATCGGAAGGAGTAACGAAGAAAGCTTTCTTGCCCAAAATCTGTAAGTATAATTTAGTGAAACTATTTTTTATCTAAAGGTCAATTTTTTTAGATCACTTTTTGATGAATTTTGCTTACCATATTTCTGTCTCCGTCTCCATCAAAAGCCGCACCAAAGTCATACGGTCCTTCCTTTATAGCATTCACTAAATCTTTGGCATAAGTTAAATTTGGATCGGGGTGTAAACCACCGAAATCTTCTAATGGCTTTATATTTACTAAGCTAGTTTCATCAACGCCTAATTCAGTGCTAAATATTTGCTTTACGTACGGTCCCGTAACTAAAAATTATTACAGCTTCTATTACAATATCTAGATAATAAAAGCGGAAGTCAAATACGAATTATATAATGTCTCTAACCTCCATTCATTGAATTGATGAGAATTTTAAATGCTGGCTTATCTGCACTACCTTGTAATAATTTTCTAATACTCGCAAAATCAAAAATTTCCTTCATAAATTCTACATAATCCTTCACAGAATCAATTATATCGACAATAAATGGTCTACCATCTACTTCAATAGAGACACTCTGCACTTTGTCAATATCTATACTAATATCAGGAATAATTTTATAACTTTGGAGCATTTTAGTAATCTCATAGATTTTATTCGTTACGTTGTCTGGAGCCGGGCCGCCATTGTCGCAATTAAATTTAATGCCAAAGTCGGCATCAGGACCACCAGGATTGTGCGACGCAGTTAAAACGATCCCTCCTTGCGTTTTATACTTTCGTATTATAGTCGACACTGCTGGCGTCGAGAGAATGCCATTTTGTCCAACTATTAACTTTCTCACCTAAAAAAAAAAATTACAATATATCTAATGTTTGTACATTATAATTTTAATAATAATCAGATAATCCCTTACAATTGTCCAATTATATTACTTTAATTTAAAGTTATTAATGTCAAGTCATCAAATAATATACGTGTTATAAAAAAATTACATAAATCTATGCTTTCTAATATCAAACCTTAAGTTTGCTAATTCTGTTAATTGATGTCATCAATGAATTCTTCTGTATATTTTATGTTCATTTTTATTTCTGTATATTTTATGTTTATTTTTATGTTCCAATATAGATTAACTTTTTATCCAATATAGATTAACTTTAATCTCTATTTAATTTACTTGTTATCTTCTTCTAATTCTTAGAATTTCACTCACACTATGCTAGATTAGTACACATCAAAAGACTGCTTTATATAAAGTATCTAAATGCAATGGCATAATATAATCAATTTTGACAATAAAATAATACAAGTGTATTCTATTAAACATGATAATATCATTATTGGATATTTATATTTATGTTTCTACATTTAATTTCATTAATTTCATATACAGCTGCTTTTAACGTGCACTAATTTAGTGTAATGCGAGTGAATGAATGAATTTGCTATTACAGCTATTATATCAATCTATTCTACAACGGTTTGGCCTTTACCCCGTTTGCCGCGGCGATTCGGATGATTTTCGTCACCGCTTCCCTCACATAAAATCGTCCGTCACCGCCGACGACGAGGGTGCAGCCGGTCAGCTGATCGCCCAGGGCATGCAGTGTCGCCTGCACGAAATTCTCTGTATAGTGCTCTTGTTGGAAGACCTTGACGGCTTTTCGTAGGCCTGAGGTTCCCGGCTTTTGGCCCTCGTACACCCGGGTGTTCACCGTCAAGCTCGTCATCGACGCGGTCATGCTCGCAAGGTACTTTCGCAGGAGTGCTGCAACTGATAGAAGAAAAAAAATGTTGAGGAACTGGAAATTGAGGTTAATTTGTTGGTCGCGACTGGCGAGAAAATAAACTGTACGGAGACCAAACACTTGCGACAATCATCCGTGCCGTCCGATAACTGTCGGCGGCAGACCGAACTTCGTCTGTCAATGACACGCAAGGGCACGAGTGCCCGGTTGCCGCCATTTTGGAAGATCGCGCGCCGCCAGTTATTGCGGGAGCCGCCAACCGGGAGTGCGCACGTGCACGCCACAACCGAAATCACATGGACCATAGACCATCAGCATCAGCCGTCAGCGGTTAAAGCTGTCGTGCTGTCGAGAGTCGTTGTCACTTCGGCTGTTTTCCTTTTAGGAGACACGATCGACATAAATGTCGTTCTTTTTTTCGCTGCGTTCCACTTAACTGCTTGCCGCAGTTATTCATGCCAATAGAACGATGTTTGTCTCGACTAGTCTTGACTGTGTCTTCTAAAAGGAAAGTAGTCTTCTTCTTTTCCTCAAAGTGATTTTTCAACTTATAAGGACACAAAGGCAGGTTAAAATATCGTAAGTCATTGACATTTGGATTGGATTCTGTAGACATTCTGCGTCCTGCAGGAAGGAAATCCGAAAAGAATGAAAAAGAGAAATAAAAAGAATACTAGAGATCGATTACATTTTGACACTTGTATATCGATATCATGCGTAACTCCATTTTCATAATTACGATGTTACAAAGATAATTTATTGTAATTAATATTTATTTTAATTAATCAAATCACTCAAATCAAGAGATATGGTGTCTCAGTGTTAAGACAAACGTAATGACAGATCATGTCAATAAAATACTGGATATATTTTTCTGAAAATCTCTTCCATCTTGTTTTATTAAATTTTTTGTTTATTATTATTATGTTTGATTATTATTATTATGTTAAGTTTTTGAATTTCTGGGAATTTTATTATGTAAGGAATTCTTATAGATTCCCTTAATAAGTATTTACATAAGTATTTTTCTATAATCTAAGCAGAACAGTCATGATAACAACAAAATAACGTTAAAATGATTCATAAATGATTGAAAAGTGACTTTTAGTAATCATTTTGGAGTCATTCTGATATCATGACTTGTGCTCTACTTGGATATCTATTTCTCATTTTCTAAAATGCGCAAAGTTGCTACTTTAAAATCAAGTTTCAAAGAAACTTCGTATAATTTTTTCTTTAACCAGAAATTACAACACAAAATATTATAGCTTATTTTTAAATGATTGCTGGGAATTTGGGACAATGTTAAAATAATATTATTAAATCTTAAACGCGTTTTTCTAGAAAAATTAATTTTCATAAATTAAATTTATTCGAAAAATCATATCTTTTCGATAGTAATCTTGCATTGTACATGCGTGTAAAAAAAGACAGAAAAACATAAAATTCTTACGTAAAAAGTTTTTTTTCATTCAAAAATTTTTTTTCATTCAACAATTATTAAAAAGACTGTCTTTTTTCTAAGAAAAACACAAAGACTTTTATTATATTCGAATGGCGAATTATATTGGAAACACTAGTGCATATTAAAGTCATTATACACTGATTTAATTTGAGTATAAAAGTGAAATTATTGATATACAAATATTTCGAATTATAAAATACATATTTTATCTAATAGTATAGTATAATAAAATGTATTGAGTATTTCAGGATTTAATCGCTTTCTCTATTTATGTATAAATATATCTCTACGTTATTTTGTGTATGACTGCTTTAATGTGCACTAATGCACACTGGTGCGTCCAATCGAATTCGCTATAAGTGAAAAATAATCTGCTTTTTCGATTAATCAAATTATCTTCCCAACAACACGCATATCTAAAAGACGTCATAAAGACGGTTTTTCGACATCTTTTAGACATGTATATCTAAAAAAGGTCTTATAAGATCTTTTAGACATGTAAATGTTGTCTGAGTTTACAAATCTATCTATCTATGCGATAGTTAATGTCAAGAACTTTTTTTTGAAAAAAGAATAATATTTGTGTATAATGTGAAATAAATATACCGTATATGAATTTGTGTTTACTCGTTGGTTACTCCAGTTTTCGAGTCGTGCTCCAATTTTCTTAATTCTAATAATAACGAGATAAGATTTTCGATTTGTATAAAATTGTAGACACTTTCTAAGCGGATGAATAGGCAAAACAACAAAAGAATGTCGCGTAGTTGCGTATGTAATAGAGATAAGTTTTGTAGATAAATGACGCGGGGTTTAATAACGCGGAAACTAAATAAGAAAATAGAAATGGATGCGTAACAATTTTCTGCAAATGCAGGCTTTATTCTTGTAGTGTTATATATATATATATATACCAAAGACGAGAGAATATACAAACGTGACATTCGTTGTTTTAAGTTGAAAGCTGTGTAAGAAGTCGATAGACTTACGTCATGCTTTACATTGCTTGAATTAAGATAACAAATGTACAAAGCGGCTAGTCTCGACCGTCTTACGTATGCATCGCTAAAAGATAAGTGGATAGGGTCGCGAGTTTGACGTTTAAAGTGTTAATAATAAAAAGAATAGACACGTTTAACTCCTACAAAAGAGAAGCTTTGTAGCACCGTTCAACATCGAGAGGATATTCTTATTAATTTTTCATAATAAAAATCTGTTTAAAAAACTTTACTTCTCTCGAGAAACACCAGAAATCCTCGCGGGAAAAACGTCATAAATAATCGAAATTGAGATCATTCACGGGGTTATTTCGCACAGTCAACGCGTGAGAAAAGAATGAAGTGCTGCGAAGCGAGCATAATTATAAGCACTCAGGCTGATTTGCGTCGACAATTCGGATTAGCTTGATAATAAGTTAGTGACTATTTCCACACTTAGATTATAATTTCTCTGCAAAAAAAAAATAAACAATATCAAATCACATCAGTGCAATTTTTATTCCGAAAGGATTTAAGCTTTCAGAGATTTAATGGGGTACA
>Ga0157364_1007367_pt1 | contig 11394 bp, 6 predicted proteins | sample AttsexASBM2_FD_111476 | JGI IMG/M metagenome (GOLD analysis project Ga0157364, IMG submission 111476) | Fungus gardens microbial communities from leaf cutter ant in Ribeirão Preto, State of São Paulo, Brazil - Atta sexdens ASBM2 | ecosystem: Host-associated > Fungi > Mycelium > Unclassified ...
CGCTTTTTATTGTCCTCCAACGTCAAGTATAATTAGCGTCATCATCATTTAAATGATGATTACTCTTTGGCTGCCGCCTACAAATGGAGAAACAATAATCATTTCGGCGGCAACAGGCGGATGATGGACTACGTCATTAGCAATGTAAATTATCTCGTCTTCCGCGCTTTTGAAATATATTTCAAAGAGAAACGATATATTCAATTTACAATAAATAATGTAATTATGGAAATGCTCCAAAATCCGCGTATATAGAAACTGCACTAATTTGGATCCCGTAATCGGAGTTTTAATTAAAAATGTGATTGTACCATTATAATCTTTATTATTTCTATTTTTTATTTATTTCAAAATAAATTTAAGAATTTGTAATATGAAGATCATTTGTGTCTTCTAGAAAAATAATAAGAAAATCGTTCAAAGAGCAGAAATATAACGAAATATAACGAAATACACTTGAGAAGGTAAACAGAATCAGAGAAAAAACGAATATTCATAGGCGTTGTCGGGCACGTCGGCGAGCAAAGGTGCAACAACGACCCACGCGGATCCTACCGTAAATGGAAATCCGACTGACTGACAAGTTATTACTCATGATGAAAGAGGATAACCTTTAATTTTAGATTAAAGGAAAAATACTGATTATTGCAAAAATATGTTTGCTCTGGTAAGATTCATATTAAGTCAATTATTATGTAATCGTTATTTCCATTTATAGCTTGAATGACAACTAATTGTCATTCGGTCATATAAATCTATTAGTATAATCCGCAAAAAATCCATTTCATTTAAATTCAAAGGAAAACCCTATGTTCGGATAATACAACACATGAAAGAGAATTGCATTAAAAATTTGCTAAAAAGCTAAAAGAAAAAAATCAAATTAAGTATGTCTTATAATATTTTCCAAAGAAACGATAGATATGTTCGTTCCGAATGATTAAACAACGTCTCATGGTTATAAATGTCGATCATTTCACTGGTAAAAAAAAATGTTTACCACAGATGATCATAGCAGAACGCAGTTTGTGGTATCGATAAAAAGGTCATGTACTATGATGAAGACGAAGAAAGGAACATTCGATTTCACTGAAATGGTCATTACATATAGGACTTTCACCAAATTAGCAAACATTTTGCGTCGTGTATGTCTCCCTGATAATGTTTCGAAAAGTTTCAGAAATATATACGTGACATGAGCTGGAGAACTTGCGGTTTCTCAAAACTATATATTTCATTCGCATTATAAGATTGTTTATTAGATTACAAATCGTTAAAATCATACGTTCAAGTGAATATATATATTAATATAAATTACTAAGTATACAATTTAGTTTTAATTATAACATTGGAGCACTAATTAATTAATCACATAAAAGAAAAAAACTTAGAAATATTTGACGGTGAAAATCAATTTAGGAAATTTTATCTGCATAATAAATGGATGATAACTTGATAAGTATAATTTGTACATCAATAATATTGATAAAATGATGTGATAAAATCGACTTAGTGATGTTGAATTCTGCATGAGTTTGAGCGAACACTTAATAGATTCTTGACGTGTTTCATTTAGTTTTAATTAATATGGTTATTAAATTAACCGTAAATAATTAAAGCCAGGGAATATTACGACGAAAGAAATATGAAAAACATATCTTGAAAGAAATTGTAAGGTATGTAAAGAATTCGTAATAATCTTTCACAAGCGTATCATGATTATAAATGATCAAAAATAAATATCTTATAATTTCAATATATTATAATTTGTCCCTGAAAAAATATGTATATATAGACGAAGATTTCGAAATTTTCTCACCCGAAACTCCAAAGAATCCATCGCACCATCCGAGAGAGATTCGTAACCAATTCGACTCGTCCACATGAAATATGGAAGTAACTTTTTCTCAAAACATGGTAGTCCTCGCATGACGATTAGGAACAAGTAACGCTCTTCGAGATCGGAATTTTTGCAAGGTCACACTGAGATATTCGGAAATTAACACTCGCGGTAGACAGATACCGGCCTAGCTGAGTGTCTGGCTGACAATAGCAGAGTGAATGACCCTACCTACTTGAATCGAATGTGAATGGAACGTGAGTGATTCTAGTCTTCAGTCTTAAAGAGCGCAGTCCCCCGAACATTCCGAGTGAATAAATCGAGAAGAGAACTTTCCATTTCTATAGATTTCAAATCATTTAAATCTATATCTTGATTAAATCTATATCTTAATTAAATATAAAGGAATTATCATTTTTACGTAAACATTTACGTAAAAAACATGAAGAATTTATTTCTATAAGAAGACAAACTTAGATTAGTAACACTAATTTGTGAAAATTACAAAAATTAGTAATTAGCATACGTTATGATTTTTGGACACATAAATTTTTCTTATATACTTTCGTATCAAATATATTTCTGCCTTCAATTTGATAAAAAATTGTTTATATTATTATTAATTGTTTATTTATTTATTCATTATTATTAATTATTATCGTTGATATACGTATTTAATATTTTCAATAATTTTAAAATGTAAAATTCTATAGGAAATCTCTACAAGTTTTTGTACAGGGGTTTTGTAAGGATCTCTACAAGGATTGGAATTGTGTACAATTCCTGTAGAGAGAAAATTCCAAGCTATCTAACAAATAATTTCTACTTCATATAAAAAAACCTTCTTGATTATTCTATCAATATCCTTTTCCGCAGATAATTTAAAGTGCTCTTCCGTGCTCCTATTAGATCATTCGCTATCAGTGCTGCATGATACGTATTTGAGTCACCGAAGTTAAGCAAATTAAAATGTAAAGGAGAGCCTAATTTTTACAACCAATTTGTTGCATTTATTGCAAAATTATTACGATTTACCTAGTTGCTCGCTTCCGGCTACTATTCATTTTTTATTATGCGAAAACTGTTGCAATACCGTGGACGTGCGTGACACACGAACGTCCTCCTGTGGGTCAATTTTGATCAGTTTGTAAGTACGCCAATAAGAGTCAATTTTTCATAACGGTACCAAAACGGTGATCGGTCAATCATCTTAGATGTCGTCGTACCGTGAGACGGAACAGTTCCGGAACCGTGTGACACGCGGAAAATCGCACGTGCTCGTCGACCGTGAAACTGCATGTATATAGGTAAAATGCATCGTGCACGTGCAGCCGCAGATCGGATTGAGGAATTTCGGCGTCCTGCATAGAGCGCGACTTCATATCCTTTCATCAATAGAACGATATAAATGCAGACAAACGAAATATTTTTTTTCTTTATATGCTCTTAATATGCTTTATCAATCAGCAATATTTAAAAAGATATTAAAAAATTAACTTCATATCTACTTAAAAAAAATAAAAATTTATTCCGAATAAAGGAAATATAATGATAAATAAATCTATCTTATATCTTTTACAAAAAAAGATATCAAAAAAAGATATTAAAAGATAAACAAAAAATCTTTATCTGTAAAGCGTCGTAACTTAAATTTAATTTCTTGAAAAAGTTTAGTTTATCATAGATTTTTTTGGCATTGTTATATTAATTCATGTATATAAATTCATGTATATGCGAAAAATTAATTGCAGCGTCGCAGATGTAAATTTACGATGAACTAATAGTGATGCAACAGGCTACTTTAAACTCTTGTGTTCGGAAGCCAACCATATCGAGCGCACCAACGCTCGATATGGATCGTGTGTATGTGTATGTACACGCGATAATTCTCGTGTTACATAGAAAAACCGAGTGATCAGAGGAAGGAAATGGGAGGGAATAAGGGGGACCTGTCCGCAAAAATGTGAATTATCGCTGGAGAGCGAGTGTGTAGGCTAACCGCTCACGGCCGAACGCTATGCGTAGGTTGTACCTGCACAGGGAATTTGTTTCAGGAAATGCGCGGATCCATTACCTACAGGGCAAACAGAGAATGTAAGCACCGTAATAATGTAAAAGCCGACGTATTTACAAAACAAAAAAAAACGGTTAAATAACTGGTTTAACCTTTATTATTTTTTATCCAGTAATTATATAGTAATTTGTCGAAGGTAAATATCGAAAATATTGTGCCGACATAATTCTACAGAATTCTTTTAATCTTTTACGTTTTTACGTAATACAACATTATATCTTATCTTTAAATAAATCATATTTTTAAATAAAAAATAATTATAAAAAATTCGATCTTCTTTTATCAAAATGAAATTATCCGAGTTGAATTTTAATATATTTTTTTCTACAATTACGTAATAAATTATATAATAAATTTTCTACAATTACATAATAATAAATTGTAGCAAATATTCATGTGCAGTATTTTACTTTTAAAAACAATTTCAGTGATTCTTTTACGTGATAATAAAAATGATAATGAATATGATAATTAATGATTCTTGAGAACAAATTGAATATATCATATATATATTTGATTATATCAAAACTTAAGGCGATATTGATGTATTTACCCTATCTGTACTGAGACACTATTGTAATGTTTCGATGACTAACACTGCGTGATACTCTCATACCTTGCAAGGCATGTCGATGACGTAAGCACATATCGGAATTGCTTATCCCCTTCAGTGTTACGTGGAATCAACTTACCGACAAAACTCAAAAACATTCAATATCGTGAAAAAGTCAATCAGAAAAAAATACTTCAGAGCTATTTAAAAAATGCAATGTAGTTAGTTTTATCGAGAAAGCAAGCGGGAATTAAAACCGGTATAATTTTGATGAGTCTGGAATTCAATATCACAAACATACAAAAATCATCTCACAATGCTTATTCATGGCAGTGCATGAATAAGCGTACATTTCTTTCATTCCATAGAAATGCAAATTGAGATTATCAATTAAATTTTATCGGTTTCGCGAATCTACATCGCAAAATGCATGGATCCATGTAGAATATTTCTAGATATGGGATCAATTTGCAAAATCTGGCAGATTCTCTAACATTTTTCCACGGACTGCAGTACCTTCAGTTGTCGAAGAGTGAGTTACACGGTGTAACTGTTTCGGTAGATACATTCTGCAACCTAATATTTAGTGTATGTATTAACGGATCCCGAGGTTTTCCCACGCGTCAGTGCGAATCACTCGTGTACATAGGATCGCCTAACAAGGACCGATAAATTTTTACTCGCTGTCGTGCAACGATCTAGCTAAGTAAGTATCTCTAACTGACAAGCCAACTTTATTTTCTTGTCGTGGGAATGGAAAATAACGCAAGATAATTCGCACAATGTTGAACGTTGTAAATATGATAGAAGTGCTTTTCATATATCCTACGGCCTTAGATAACAAATATTTTTATCACAGAAATAACAGTACACGACAAATCCTTTTCACGCGAACGATATTTGTTGATCAACTTTCATAATCATATCTATTTAAGAGTGCTATAAAAGCGATATTACCGCATATCTTACTCAGCTTTTCTACTTATCGATGGCATCATCAGCGGCCTTTCACATGATCTCCCTCTCTCTCTCTCTCTTTCTCTCTCGAGACAAGAACTTATTATTACCTGGTCGGTACCACTGAAGCTTCCTTCCTCCCAAATCGGATCATCCCATCCGCCCGAGGAGCCCGAGGAACTTCTGCGACCTGGATCCCACGAGTTTCTCTTCAGGTTATCCAAAGAATCCGTGGAGAGTCTCCTCCGGTCGTACGAACCTCGTCTGCCACTAGAAAGCGGCATCGCGGACTTGATGTCAGGCCTTCTGAGGCTGCCCGAGATTGAATTTATCGATGACGGATCGCCGCTCAAAGTCACGTTTAGATGGCTTCTCAGATTCCCGCTGGAACCGGCGAGGCAGCTTTTCAAATTCCCGTTGGAATAACTACGCGCCTTCAGATCTCCATTCGACGAGTTCAATCCGGTCCTTAGATTCGCATGGGGATCCACGGAAGTCGCAAAGAGGCTTGCCAAATTCGGAGCAGCGTCACGCCGCGTAGTCGTAAGTCGCTGGAGATTCGTCATCGACTTCGCCACGTAATCCCGTCGCAATGGAGAATTATAGCTTGATATGGTGTCCTTCCTGAGACAGCCCATGGATCGACCTATAGGATCTTTTCGCAAAGATGACCCGCCGATAGTGTTTGAAAAAAGATCCTTCCTATTGTTGATAGCGCTCATAGATGATCCCAAAGGATTTTTCCTTAGAGTACTGGGAAAAGTCGAGGGGTGCAGTTCTCTCTTAGGCGACGACATCGGTATATTCAGCGAACCTCTTCCAGTGGGAGACGTGGCAGTATAACTATAAGAGTCATGACGTCCAAAAGAATCCTTCCTAGTCGCGTGATGTAGATTACCAAGAGAGCCTCTGCGGTTCCAACAGTTCTCTTTCGCGTGCTTGCCGTGCACCTCACAGCATTTGTCGATTTTAATCTCGTGTTTGATTAATTCAGGATTGTTCTGCAGTTGCTCCAATTTGACGTCTCTGAAAAGTTCCTCAAGACGACGTATAGCCGCTTGCTGGTGTGCCGACGTTGACATTGTGAGATTATGAGAAAATATTTTTTCAAAATGTGAACTCAATTAGAGATTATAGAATCCTTTCTCTTCTCGATCTAGTCTTCGACCTTGTAGGTACACAATTTCCGCGCTCCGGTCGTGCACCACATAATTGTTCGAGACACTTTTATAGGAATTTGTCCGTTCGGACTGTCTCGCCTGGTGATTTTAACGGCTACTAGGATGTTAATTAGCTCACAAAAACACTTCTTGACCCCGATGTAAGTTAAGAGAGATATTTCGTCTTGTTCTTAATGTTCATCGACCATATATTCCGTCGTAATATAATAATGCTCCTGCATTACCATAACAGCAATAACCTCTTGAATGGCTTAGAACAGTATTCGGTAACAGGGAAAAAATCTTCCATATATATTATTTCATTTCTCGAAATTTTTCCAACCACATTTTCTCTTGTTACGTTTCAACGAATTTCAGCAGCTTGCTCGCGTATATACTACGTTTTTATAGCAACAAAAGTGTTCTGTTTTATACCGAGAATTATTAGCAATTCCGTAGTGTCACGATTTCATACAGATGAGGTCACGAGATAAATTTAATTTGCAGTACTTATATCCGTTTGATTCTGTACTTACAGTTCGAGATCACGTGAAGGGATTGGCGATCTTCGATTCTACCTTCGCGGCTCGTTAAGTAACCGGCATGCCCGGCAGCGTAGTGGGAGAGCGATTGTAACGATATGAAAATGCGTGTGCGACGTAACACACGTCTGATGAGATACTGGAGTACCGCGGTACGTGAGAGACCCGGTGCCTCGAAGGAGCTCTCCGCCATGCGGAGATCCCCACCAAACCAGTGTGCCATTCGTTCAAAAGCGAAGTATCCATATTAGGTTAAACCTTATGGGTTTGTCGCGCAAAATTGCGAGGGAACTGTCAATATAACCTTGACACATTGCAGAATAAGGTCGCTAACGAAGACACGCTAACGTCACTATAAAGTCCAGCTTACCAAACTCGACGAACGATGCTCGATAAACATGCCTGTATGTCATTAAACCTATCTTAACTCACATCATGCATATCCTGTGTAAAGAGTCACATCGCGATTTCCTTCTTCATGATTTCTATCTTCATTCTTCAGATAGATTAAACTTGATTAGATTTCGTCAACTCAATTATTTATCGAAAAATAAAAAAGATTCGCAAAAATACGATTTTGAAAAGATCGCGTCAAATGCCACATAATAAATTTATTATGGAAATATTTTTATATCTATACGTATATAAAATATTGTATATTCCAGAATATTTCTAATCCTAACAACTGATTAAATCAATCCTATCAATCAATCAATTGGAGAATAGATTATATATAATAGAGCGATTATTTTTAAATGTTAGATACATAATCTTCAGAGCAAGACTAGGTAAATAAGATAAATGGAATCGAAAAAAAGAAAAGACAAAATTATATTAAAGTGCAATTATATTAAGTGTCGGTATTTATCTTCCTTATAATCAAAAAAGATAAGTAATTGTAGAAGATATAAAATGTATTATATATAACGAAATAAAAAAAATTAATATCTTGAGATAAAACACTCGAACTGGCTAAACGATATGCAAAGAAAAAACACTTGTGTTGCAGAGTATTGTAAACTAGAATGGCAAGTGACTCATCTTTAACCAATGTAAACATCAATCGGCATCATGCTTTTAAGCAATAGTATTATCTTTTCATGTAAAATACGAAGAATTCCTATTATAGGAATATAAATGGAAATAAAAATTAACACAAATACAAAAATCAAATTATATAAAATTATATTATATAAAATTATATAATTATATTATATAAATTAAAATCAAATTATAAAATATAATCCGAGATTGGCGAAGAAATATAAGTATATGAAAATAAAAAATGGAAATTAAAAAAGAAATGAAATTAATTTTTAATTAATATTAATTAAATATATAAAATTTCTTTTCGCATTGCTGCTAATTTCATAATATACATAAATTATAATTTCGCATTATTTCCTTCATATCATAGAATCTCGACAAGATATACATCTCGAAATACATCACATAATAGTGTTATACTTTCACTTTGAATAAAATTGGAATACAAAAAAAACTTTCATATAAAATACATCGTCAAATTAATTGATCTCTTCATGATCATGATAACTAATACGTTCATATATAAAATTTTTTTTTATTGGTGACCGTAATTATAGTTAGCGCCATCTCCGGATTAAAAGCAGAAGAATGATTTGCGAGCATGGTATCTGGTGAACAGAAACGTTCTTTCATGTAGTCAACGAGATGGAGCCGCAATTGCGTTATACTCTATAGAGGCAACACGGATTGCAAGTGTATTTACGTACTGACGACATATCGCAATCAAGCAAATATAATTTTTGTTAATAAAGACTACAATGCACCACAAATTATATTCGAACAATATTCTAAGATCAAATTATGCTTTCTAAGGCATTAATGTAAAAAAGAATTAGCAAACAATTAGAATAAAGCAAACTGCATTAATAAGTAATTTGTTCCAAAAGAGAATTAATTAAATATACTAAAATTGCTACAAATATGTATGTTTTGGTTGTATTAGGTATGGGAAAAATGCCACGAACTTTTTCCCACACTTAATATTAATCATAATTAATGAAATAATAATTAATGAAATCATAATTAATGAAAGTATTTAGCTTTGTCACACTTTTGATATTAGAACATTGCAGATATTGTTATGCTATACTTATTTTCTAATATTATACCTGTATGTATTTTTCAAAAATTACAATCGAAGACAATTACTATTTACATGATAATTTATTTATATTTTAATTTAAAAATTGCAGATTTCGAATTTAAAAAATGTAAAAGTTAAAATTCACAAAATTTTAATTAATATTATATGAACATTAATTCTTTATGCTTATTAATTTTGATGAACATATGTATTAGTAATTCATTTAACACGTGAATAAAAATATATGATGATAGCTTATGGACATGAAATAACGTACGATATTGACTGAGATGAGCAATTAGTGTTATGAAAAAGAAATTAAACGAGCAATTAGACGAGAGACAACAAGTATCAATTTATAGCACATTTTTCAGAATAAAATTCGTATAAATATCTTATGTTAACTATATTGAATATATAATTAATTTATAATTTATAATTAAAATAATTTATAATTAAAATACAGGCATGTTTAATGCCGTAATTCAATATTCTCGGAACATATTGTGCCTAATATCAAGCCGATATTTGATGTAGTGTTTATATCTTCGAGAGCAGAATCATCGCTAAGTAGCGCCACGATTATAAAATTTTATCGCGACTGTCGATCGGTTTACAAATCACGTATTGTCAGCAGGAAATGTGTGTGCATGTATTTGCAGGTTATCGAGTTACTCGGCTTCTCTTTGACACCTACACGAAGAAGCCTATTCCGGTTCACCTTGACGATCGAAGGTAAATAACGACTTTGCTTCGCGTATTGGAAAGGGTATATTCCCTCTTGAAAAAGTGACATGCTCGCAAACACTAGTGTCGCGTTACATCGGCAGTGAGTTAACATTACCACAATTGTTATGTCTATTGGAGTGCTTATCAAATCCATTTTAAAGGAACTTAAAGCTTGATTAGGCTAATTCATCTAACTCAGCTCGGCTCGACCTTCCTCCGTGCAACCATCGACGACCATGAAGTAGCCTCTACGTAACTCTCAGATGACGATAGAACATAATGCGTCGAAAAATCTCAGAAGGAGCACCCACGCGACAGTACCGTTTCTGTCAATAACACGATGCTTCCTCCAATTGTGAACAACAGATGATAATATCGGTGCTCTTAAGCGTGCGATTAATTACATTCTGCAGCTGCGTCATAGCATGATATAATCTAACTTTTAACAAGAATGGACATTAGAATTTCGAATGTAGGTGTATGAAGATCTCATTAGATTTTTGCAATAGCCGTTGCGATTTAGTCGTAGAAGATTAATCGTTTAGAAACTTATTTTCTAATAATTAGCGTTTAAAGTTAAAATATTATATTAATGATTATTAAATATATAATAAATCTGATTAAAATAACGCTAAATAGACATTTAGCAAATTACTAAAAGAGAAATATAAATGAATTATTAAAAGAAAATTATTGTTGAAATTTTTAATATTAAATGTTTAACGATTAAAAATAAGTAGAGATAATGTGCAAATCTTGTCATTAAATTTTCACCAAGAGAAATTGCTCTCTCGCAGCTGACTTGACTTTATTAATATAAGAATCAAACACGTCGCTGTCATCGCATTTACGACGTGAAGGCCTTAGAGGCCTTACGGGGATCGAATGTAGAACGCGGATAGATATTCTCATAACGCGAGACATGTCAACATGAACTTTCATAGTCGATTCGCAATTCGCTAAATCGTACAAAGACAAACGGGTGAAACTAGGGAGCCGATAAGCTACAATGTCGCCGACACACTTACGCAGAAGCGCAACATTTCAATCTTCGGTTACAGTTGTAGTTTCCGCACTATTCTGACAGTTTGATATATTGCGTCGTTGTCGGGAATATATGGCGAATAAAGAAAAAGATCTAGATAACTTTATCAAGATGTGCGTAACTTATCTTCTCTCGCAGAACAATAAAACAAGAAGAATTCAGTAATGTAAAATCGATAAATATCAATAAAATACATCAAATGCATGGAAATTTCTTCGAAGTTTAGGAAGTAATCATATCGAGAATCTATAAAAACGCGTTTACTGCGATTACCCACACCTAGCTGACGTCACGACATTTCCATGAAATTATTGCATTGCATAATGCAATCACGTCAATAACGAGGCCACTGAATCCAGAGTA
>Ga0157364_1007368_pt1 | contig 11394 bp, 4 predicted proteins | sample AttsexASBM2_FD_111476 | JGI IMG/M metagenome (GOLD analysis project Ga0157364, IMG submission 111476) | Fungus gardens microbial communities from leaf cutter ant in Ribeirão Preto, State of São Paulo, Brazil - Atta sexdens ASBM2 | ecosystem: Host-associated > Fungi > Mycelium > Unclassified ...
TGCCTTTCAAGCAGCTGTTCACAAGCAAACAAACGCCATTCAACATCTCTCGGCTTCAATTCGTGCGGCACCCAATTTCTTTGCTTCTGAATCATTCCCATGGCTTTGAGGCGTTTTGAAATGGCTTGTTGAGTCACTCCCAATGATCGTGCCAATTTTTCTTGATTTTGACACGAGTTTTGCTCAAGTAATGCCTCCAATTCTTCGAAAACCTTCTCTCTTCCACCGCTATGCCGGTCTTCGACGTCAAAATCACCGTTCTTGAAACGTTGAAACTTACGACACATTCTTTCACTAATAGCGGCCTCACCATAAGTATTTGAGAGTATTCGATGAGCCTCAGCCGCAGATTTCTTCATATTGAAGCAAAAAATTAAAACTTCTCACAAATGACGAGAATTTGGCTCGTAAACTGACATTTTCAATCGAGAATAACTTTATGATGCAGACACAAATAGACTAATGTTTCTATGGGGTTATGTTGACAGATGCCCAAGTTTATTGTATGATGTCTATGATCTATTTATTTCGACCATCACTTATCGCTAAAGCCATCTATAGGAAAATGGCGGAAGTAAAGTTGTACACCAATATGTAGATGTATATACGTATGTGTGTGTTCAATCTAATTTCATTAATTGTACATGAGGAGGAAGGAAAGAAATTTAAAAAAAAGGCTACTGGGACTAAGAAAGGGTAGAGAAAATGGAGAAGGAAAATAAATAAGAGTCTCTAGTGGTTGTCCGATTATTGCGGTTCTGACATGCTCGGGATCTGCAGTTCCAAGATCTATAGAAAAGTGTTTGGGGGAAGGAGTTTGATAGAAATTTGAAACTAAAAAAGGAGAGGAGTTAATGATTGGGGATTACCGTGGTGAAAGTAGTAACGAGAAGAGACTTCATCTAAAAGTAAGACTTTATCTAAAGTAGAAGAGGGACTTCATCTAAGAACTCTCCGCTCAGTTGAATCAGCGGGAGAATCGTGACGAGAAGAAGAGGGAGTGTCAGGAAATATTCTTTGTGTTAACTGTGACGAGATTGATTCTGGGGAAGAAGACCGAGGAGGAGAGTTTCCGACTGGATGAATATCATTATTGTTGTTATCGTTATTGTTATTATTACTAGCTCGACTATTATATGTATCGTTATTAATACTATCGTTATCTAAACTATTAGAGTTAATATTATTGCTATCATTATTATTACTATTTATGCTACTAAAGTACGCTTGATAGGCCTCGTCTAGAAGCCGACGGGCCTTCCTGAGGCGTTGAGTTCGTAGGCGTTTAGCCACGCGGGAAAGGCGTGTATGTGGCCAATCACTCTATCGATTTTTAAATACAAAAATGTTTTATTGTCAGGCTCTGCGTAAAAAAAAGGAAGACAGATAATGAAAAAGTGAAGTTCGTGGATTAGGCAGATGTCTAAATAAAAGATGCGGAATTCATTGAAGAAATCGATGAATGTGGAATGATAAGAACGATAGATGAGCTGTGGAAGCGGAAAATTAAGAGTACAGAGGCTGAAAGGGGGATTGGTTAAGATTTTTTTCTAGAGAGTGATCTAGTTAGGTTCTCAAAATAAATAACTGAAAGGAGGGACTTACTGTTTTCTAGAAATGTATTTTTCGTTCCTTGACGCTTGGAGATCTTAACGATATGGTGGTGTCTCTGACACTTGAAGTGAAAGGACCTTTTGTATCAGAACGGTCGCTTCAAAATTTGCACTGATGATATAACTTCGAAAAGTATAATTATACAGAGATGTACAGAGCTATATGGAATTGATTTTTCTTCACATCATGTCTCGCGATGTCGCAATTTATATAGTTTTTGGAGGTGGTTTTTTGATAGGATGTATCTGGTTAGGATATCGAGAAATCAGATTCGTAGAATTTTTTTTACCATTTGATATGATGAAAATTTTAATTAGTTGGAAAGTTGCCCTTAAGTTGACTCCATCCGCGCTGTTTCGATTTTTTTTATTCTTATTAGTTTTAAACGGGAATGTGTTGTGGATTACCAGTTTCTTTTTTTATCATTGTTACAATTGGGAAAATCCATCTATGTTTTATTCTTGGATTTAGCTAATCATGAGTCGCAATTTATGTGTTGATTTTTCCCGATATCGAAAGATGTCATTAAATTTTATGACCCTGTCGTCATAAACCACGCGAGGAACCACTCGCATGATATCAGCGTGAGATAATTAAATATTTTATTTTCTTTCGATCCGCACTGTCACCCTTATTATCGCGGGGATAGTTTTGCAGGTTTAACATCTTGATACTGACGCAGTGAGCCAAAGTTTATTTGACGATTTTCTTTTCCATGATACTTGAAAGGAGACTTAATGCTTGATTTATAATCCTGTAAAAGTTTTCTTTATCGCGGATCGCTCGATTCTAAATAAACATAGTTTTTCGGTTGAAAACTTCCCTCATGTTATCGATTATTTGTTGATCTTTTAATTTATTGAACACGAGACGAAGAAATCATGAATCACCGGACATAACAACAGATCTTGCTCGATTTTTATCAATAATTTGCTATCAGGTTGTGCAGCAGATTCTATTCAATTTCTGCCATCAATTTCTAGCACAGTATGACAACAGGTTTAATTGTCATATTTTTGACAGCAATTTGCTAACATTGTCAGATAGTACAAATTTTGTGTACAATTTGCTGTTTTTTGCAATGAAAAATTGATAACATGATCTGCTTCATAACTCAAAATTCTGTTTTCGCAAACTTTATTATCTATAGAGTATAAGTTATAATTTTTCATTATAATTTTTATTTTATATATAGACATATATATATATATAATATATAATATATATATTATATATTATATATATATTATATATTATATATATATATATATTATTCTTAAAATAATAACTTAACTTTTGGTAAATATATAAAAAAGGAGCGACATTTCTAATGACCTTGACATATGTTGTCAAGGTAATGATCCTGAATAACTTCTAATAGGTTTTAGGTGGCGGTCGTTGTTAGTTTAAAAATTTTATTAACAAAAAATGTTTGAAATATGATATGTCTTTTCTATGAAACAGAAATTTTTTATTTTAAAATATATTTCCACGCGAAGCGAGATCTATTCTACCTCCCCCCCTCCCCTCCCATTAGGGCGCACAACTTTCCATGCGAAGCGACTTCCATCCTATATATGGAACTCTTAAAGTTTATTATGAATATTATTTAAGTGTATGCTTAAATGACATTAGTCTTTAAAGAAATGTATTGATGTATTTTTTTATATTATGACTCGTTTCTAAATTCTACTCACCATATCGTGATTAATAATTAATTTATTTAATAATAACTATAAAAATAATTATTCGTGAGTTACTAATAAATTACTTGCTTTAACCTTTATTTTTCCATATACAGTAAGGAATGACCGCCCGCCAAAGGCATCACCTAAGCCAACTCATATTCTAGTTTGGGTATCTTATGAAAAAAACTTTTAAAAAAAATGTAGTGTTTATACTCAAATTTAAGTATTGACACCCAATTTTGGAAGTTTACACTCAAATTTGGATGTATACATTTAAATTGTGTGAATGTTTACACTGCAGATTAAGGGTGCGTTCCGATATTCACTGTCAGCGCTGAAAATCTATAATGCACGTAACATATACTGTACCTAACATATATTGTATAGTTTCATTCACTGGCACTGAATATCGGAACGCACCTTAAGTGTTTATGCTCAACCAGTGAATGCACAGACTTCTATTATAACACTAGACTGCTAATTCCCCACTTTTCCTTCTATAAAAGTGTTGTCTGCGCGCAGTGAATGTGCAATGGAAAATCGTCATGTATAGAAAAGAGATGCCAATAGATCACATAACCAGTCTCTCTGTGGTTGGTTTTTAAGAAGTATAAGACGATGTTATAGCAATCTAACTTTTAATTTTCACGAAACACGTGCACCACTATTTATTTCAAATTCTTTCATTTCATGCAAAAACATCTTGAAAAAGTCTAATTTCGTTCAGTCTGTGTGTGTATATATAACCTCTTTGAGTATATGAAAGTATATAAACATATGGTGTTCTGCGCATATGCGGTTTTTAGAATGTGCATGTGCTACAGTAATACATACTATCTGACAACAGAAAAAGTGGAGAATTAGCAGTCTAGTGTTATAATAGATGTCTGTGATTGAGTGTGTACATCCAAAGATCGAGCGTTTATATTTAAAATATATTGAATATATACATTAAAAAATTGAGAGTGCATTCGATAACTGAGTGTTTACACTTTGAGTGCAGACGCTATAAACATTAAAAATTTATTCTCAACACTTGTATATGGCACTCATTTGAAACATTAAGCGGTTTAAACATTTGGTCATTTTCAAAATTAAATGTAAAATTAAGTGTTAATTTTTATTATTTAACATTAATGTTAAAATATTGAATATGGACGTCGCAGATTTATTTATAAAAGAAATATATTTTAACTATACGTGAATTTTGACAATATCTAATTAAACAAATATGTCACAACTATAATATGTCAATTAACATTAAGAATTTATAGATCATCGAAGTAGCAGTTCCCGTATGATTGCAGAAGTTAAGCATCGTTAGATGGAGTACAAAATTGAATGGGGAAATAACGAAATTAATTTCCAACTGAGGGGATAAAGCATTTTTTTCAATTATAGTTTTGTCATGTGTATTCTGGAATATGATACAAACCAATAATTCGTATTTTAGCAATAAAACTGAAATAATAATTATAGAATAAGTAACATTTATAATTTTAGGGATAACATTCAACAAGTTAACTCTCAAATTGAGGATAATGCTCAAATTCAGAATCAGAAATAATACTAAATAATACTAAATTGAGTGTAAACACTCAAATTTTGAAAGTTTTTTTCATAAGAGATAGCCTTAGCAGAAAGTCGTAAAATGTATTTAATACAGAAAATTTCTGTTTCAGTAGGAAAGAGACATAATTTTTTAAACTTTTTTTGTTAATAACTTTTTAACAAACAACGACCGCTACCTAAAACTTGTTGGAGGTCACTTAAGGTCATAACCTTGATAACATATATTAAGGTTATTCGAAATGGCATTCTTTCTCTATATATTTACCCAACTTTCTTTTGTTCTTTTATTTATGTTCTTATTATTGTTTTACAAAATGTGTTATTACAAAGAAATATTTGTTGATGCATACAAATCGTTGTGTAATTTTTAATTACAAGTATGTCACAGCGTATATTTGTCAATATTTCAAACATTTATTCTAAAATGCTATAAATTTTCTTTAAAAATGCTCTAAACAATAACATTCTAAATTTAAAAAAAGATTGAAACTTTTTTTATAACGAATATTTATTTTTTTTTATTTAAGGAGAATTTTAATATACATTCAAACATATATCTATCTTTTATATACATCTATTATATTTATATCTATTTTTATTATTTAGAATCTTTTTTACAATTATTTGTCTTTAAGACTTTTTCTTGTTCATAGTTTTTATCAATTTTCGTTTCTTTTTTAAAATCGGATTAACCTTTCCTTTTATCTGGAAATATACTGTCTCAAGTATTTCGGCGCTAAGATAAGCGTAGCGACGTTATAGCGTGAGATCGGCTTTATGACAGTCGGCGAATTGCGACGGATCAAGATTATCAAATCTCAGTAACGATTAAACTGATCAATTTCTATATATCTTCAATCGATAGCTTTCATTTCGATTATATAATAAATTTTGTTGCAATTTAATTTTATTATATTAAAAAATGATTTTATTCTTTAATATAACAGAATGAAATCAATCAAGTTTTCGAGAAATTTTATTTAAATAACACAGATCGACAAATTTAAGAGAGGTTTTGCGCTTTGAATTTTGAAAAATGTTTTTGCACAATTTTGATGCGCTGAAAACGATTACTTATTCATTTTTTTTTATCACCCTTCATTTTTTAAATAATCACAAAAACTGATAGCTTTTTTCGGACGTAACTTTTTTATTAATTTTTTCTGGCTAAAATGATATTGAAGTTTGCGTTTACGATATTTAATTCAGAAATGTTCCAACAATATTAAAAATATTTTTTTGATGCTTATAAAAATGTTTTATGCAAACAGCAAATAAAAAATTTCGGAAAAATCATAAAAACTGAAAAAAATTGACAAATTTTGAAATATAAAATCAAATAATTCGAAAGAAAAAAATCGTAAAAAATATGTGACAATTTATTCTTATAGCTACATGTTTCTGGTTTAAATCCTTTTTTGAAAAATTAATTTTTTTGATTATTTATTTAAAAGTTATTGAATTTAAAGCGCCAAAGCAACCCGTGCGTCACCTAGTGAGTGATATTCCCTCGAGTCTGACATATAAGCATCGAATACAGGACTATGTTGTGTAATCTTTTTTGGTTACTGGTTTCAAATCTGAAGTAAAAAATGTGCAATTCAAAATGGCGGATTCAATGTAGCGGAAGACAAGAATTTAAAAAAATCCGTACATGAAAATCGATGTCTGGTGGTTTTGTTAGTCACTGATATCTACTGTAATCACAATTATTGAATTAAAAGTAGCAGATCCAATAGCGATAAATAGTAAATGTATATGGAATGTTATTCTCATCACACTTACAATAAGGTGATACATCCATGACATAGGATGGATAACGTTAAAATCATTATTCCGTGTACATTTATTTATTATTCATCGCCATTGGATCTGCTATTTTCAATTCAACAATTGTGATTACAGTATATGGATAATCAGAGACTTAATCAAAGACACTAAACATCAATTTTCATGTATGGCTTTTTTAAAATTCTTATCCTCCATATTGGATCCGGCATTTTGAATTGCACATTTTTGACTTCAGATTTGAAAGCGTCAGTGACCAAAAAAGATTACAAAACTGCTTCTGTATTCGATGCTTATGTAACAAACTCAAGAGGATATCGCGCACTATAGGTGACGCGCGGGCTATTTTGGCGCTTTAAACTCAATAATTTCTGAACAAATGGTCGAAAATTAATTTTTCAAAAAAGGATTTAAACTAGAAACACAGCTATAAGTAAGTATAAATTGTCAGATATTTTTTATGATTTTTTCTTTCATATTATTTGGTTTTATATTTCAAAATTTGTCAATTGTTTCTGGTTTTTTACGATTTTTCCAAGGTTTTCTGTTTGCAGTTTGCACAAAATAAGCATTGAAAAAATATTTTTAGTATTGAAACATTTCTAAGTTAAATGTTACAAAACCTCGATATCATTTTTTGTTTAGCTGGAAAAAATTAATAAAGAAGGTACTGTCGGAAAAAACTCTTTGCGATTATTTAAAAAATGGAAATAAATAGACAACATAATTGCTTTCAACGCATCAAAATTCTACGGAAATATCTTTCAAAGTTTGAAGCACAAGACTCCCTCCCCTAAATTTTGTCAGCTTGTTGTAATTATAATGGGTAATAAAATACAAACATATATATATATATATATATATATATATATATATAACATAGATTAATGCATACAATATATATTTTATAGCCAATTTTATTATACAATATATATTTTAATGCCTTTATATGTCTTAATATTTTTTATACATGTATATATTTTATACATATATATATTTTATAATATTAATTCTTTTATATCTTCTATTATATGTATAGACAGCCAAAAATATTGGATACTTATATTTGTTTCATTCATCGAGAATTTGTTTAACCATTTTATATCTGTTGATTACCAGCATTATTATATAAGTTTACTGTTTTTTGAAACAGAGATAATTTGCAGTAAATGTTTTTTATATTATTGCTAAGATTATGTATAAAGCTATTTATTGTAAATAATCGTATTCATAAAATCGTTTTATACGAAGTGATTTTTTTTTAAATGACGTAAATTTGAGCATATTTATTAAATGTTCGGAAAAAACTTCAGTTTGATTTTTAGTTGTATACAAAGCGAGTATTAACATCATGTACACAAAATAAGAATTTTTTGAATTAGATTTCGGAATTTTATATGTACGACAAGTATATATTCTGACGTATCGAGCCACGCTGAGAGTTGTTTTGCTGAGAATTGCGGAAATTTCGAGGGACTATTCATTCATAGAGTCAATCAAACATTCATCATTGAAATTAATTCGAAATCAAGTTAAAATAAGAACTTAGTTGAAGTCATTTCAACTAAGAATTTTTAAGAAATAAAATTGAAATTAAGTATAAAATCACTCGAAATCATTTGAAATTGAAACATTGAAGTTACTACTATGGAACATTTTATCGCATGAAGTCACAAGAAATCGGAAATTCTATTCGTGAAAGAGAATAATCCCTTGTTAAATTCTTCATCTGGATTGGATTGATTTAATTGGTTCTATATTTTCGATGATGGTTCCTTCCATGTTGAGAAGACCTATTTGTATTGCCATACAAATTATCGGGCTATTGATAGTTGATATTTCAATTGGCACGATTTTTTCAAACACGGAATAGTCTTCGAGATGTTGGCTGATTGTGCCGTACTCTTGTATTTCCGTATTCGGAAGCGTTATGACCTTTGGTGCCTTACGCTGGAATTTGCTTTTGCGTCCCATCACAAGGATTGCTCTCTGAAGTACCAATCCCCCGCTAATGGTAACGAACTAACAATTAAAATAAAGGAATTGCCAACAATTTGCATAACACAGAAATACGAATAAATTTCATATTTTCTTTTGTAATAATATATTTGACGCTTAATGCAACATATTATACATTACATTTTTTGGCTATAGTTTTTGAAAATATTCTAATTACATCTTCAATTGTTAGGACTGTCAAGACTGATTACATAATCAAATCTGTTCATCAATTCTTTTTCAATTGATATCATCACAGCTAAATTGCATGACTGCGTCTGTGTCATATTTCTCAGATAATTTTTTATTATTTTGAAAAAGATGCCTCTGCAGTTGTCACAGACATTGGTACAATTAATAGAATCTGTTACACTATTGCTAAATTTGAAAAAATTTCTAGAAAATCACTTTTAGTTAATTCATTCAAAAGTAAAATAGAATTTTATATTTACAAGAGTAACGCTACCCATTAAAATTTTCCGCCCAAATTTTGCACCCTACGCTAGAACGTACCTACTCAATATCTTGTAACGCTTCCGTATCAAAAGAGCTTTTTATATAAAAACCGCGTGTCTGAGAAGTACTCAATCGTGTTTGACGTGCGTGCGTGGGTAGACGAGTATGCGAAAGACGGCGAGTTTGTTGCCAGCGGAGAGTACAACAATATTTAAATATATAAATCATCGTGCTTAGATTTTCAAGAATAATTTTGCTTCTAATAATGAATAATCAGATAATTAGAACTAATTAGAGAATGGTATAATATATAGCAAGAAATTGAGAAATGCATAATAATAATAACGCTGGATGATCAGCAAAATTATTTTCGTCCCATTTAGAGGCACTGTCGTCGCGCTTGTGATTATTCAACTTTGCGATGATTTAGTAACAGTAAGGCCTCTAATTGTTGCTGTAATTCAACGGACATCTTTTCTCGTATTCTACAAATCTTTGATTTTAATATTATATATTTAATAAATATATTAACTGAAGAATTTATGAAATTATATTTATTATAACTTTTTTTGTAGTTTCAAAAAATAACTTAAATATAAATTATAACGATAAATTACAACGATAATTATTCGGATTGACCGCGCCGATTACCTTGACATATATTGTCAAGATTATAACTTTGAGTGACCTTCAAAAGAAAGATGGTGGTCACTATTTGTTTAAAAATTATTACAAAATGAAATTTAAAAAATAATGTTTTATTTCTGCTATATACTGACGGACATACGACTTTCTACGCGAAGGGAAGTCCATCTTTCGCCCCTGCATAGAAGCGTATGACTTTCCACGCTAAGAGTCTGCATATAAGAATTGTCATAACATTTACTGACAATTAGAGACTTAAGTTGTAGACATAAGTAATGCACAAGCTTTGACGTAGTGTGCCTAACGAATACAAAAAATTGTAATTGAGCTTTAAATAGTATCAAAATTTTCTCATAAAAAAAGTGTAATCATATATTCATTCAAAATTTTGGGTTTTCAAAAAATATTTATTTAAAAAAAACCTATGAATATTTAACGAGTATTCATATTCAAACAAAAAACATATAAACTGAAAAAAAGTTCCAATAAGCAATTGTTAACTACAACCTTAACTATAACCGGTTCTTTGATGACTTTAAGTAAAAAATATGAATTTTATTTATTTTCGTCATTATAATATTCAAATTTTATGAAGGAAACTTAAAAATTGTGAAAAATATTTTAGAAAGTAATACATTTTTAATTTCTAAATATCTATTTGATAGAACGCTATACATATTCCGATAATTCCGGTTACGTCACAGTAATGTCATAAATATGTTAAAATATCTTGGGAGCGTTGTTCATTATGGTCTGTGAACATTAAATTCCGAGATATATTATTTATTTTCAATAAAAATATCTTTGTTTAACCTATAACTTAAGAAGGACGCTCATCGTAGATGGCGGACTAAGGCGCGGTGTAATCGTAGTTTTGTTTTTATAAATTTTTTTTGCAGGCTTGCAAGCTATAATGTGCAGATAATACAAAGTAAAAGTGAATTCGAAATGAAAATTCGTAATCATATTTAAAAAATAGTCATTTAAATGAAGTGAAAAAATATTTATTCGTTTCTTGATGAATAAAAAATAAGTGCATTCGAATGAGTATTTTCATTCATTTTTTATTCATTTATTCGAATATTAGGTGTATTCACGGAACACATTACTTTGGCATATATCTCTTGGAGACATGGCAATAAGTTGTATATCATATGTGAAAGTTTGTGCATTACCTACAACTTAAGTTTCTAAATAAATGTTATGACAATTCTTGTGCTCAGACCCTAAGGGAGATTTACTTTCCCCTTCCCGCTTAGGGGAATTTAAATGTATTTAACTTATTTCACGTTTGGATCTTGTATAGAAAGTCTCTTTGCATGGAAAGTCATGCAAAGAGGAGAGGAAGGTGGACCTCGTTTCGCGTGGAAAATTGTGTGTCCTTAGGCAGGGGGAAAGGTGGGCTTCTCGTCGTATAAAAAAACCAAACGCTCCTAAGCATGGATGGATATAGAATAGTTTCTGATATTGTATGTGGTAGAAATAAGACATTATTTTTAAAAATTTTATTTGTTAATAACTTTTGAGCGAACACACACACACACACACACACACACACACACATACACACACACACACACACACACACACACACACACACACACACACACACACACCCACACACACACACACA
>Ga0157364_1007369_pt1 | contig 11393 bp, 8 predicted proteins | sample AttsexASBM2_FD_111476 | JGI IMG/M metagenome (GOLD analysis project Ga0157364, IMG submission 111476) | Fungus gardens microbial communities from leaf cutter ant in Ribeirão Preto, State of São Paulo, Brazil - Atta sexdens ASBM2 | ecosystem: Host-associated > Fungi > Mycelium > Unclassified ...
TGTAAAATATATATTGCAATATTTATATATTTTCTTCGCAGGAAAGGATTGCATAAGATGGAACATCACAATCGAGTATAAGCTAACAGAATTATACTGAGAAATAACGTAAGCGATGCACGTTTCACCTATGTTTTGTTGCTTCTCTCCCGTCTTCTTCATCTCTCCCACAAAATTTTTCTTCTTTTTCTCCTTCCAACTTTTATAAGAGATAATCTTCTACCTGTCTCGCAATGATTAACTATACAGAACTACACTTGCAGATGTACAAATTTGAGTAAATATTAATTTCAAGTGTAATTTCGCATATATGTAGACACAATGCCTAATAATTAAAATTAGGTAAGTCCTGATCTTGTTTAATTAATTACTTGCTCTTTTACTTTGTTATAGTTACTATTGTGATTATAAATATATATATATACATATAAGGTTCAACTGCAATGATAGATATACAGCTTATAAATATTTGATTTATGTTGAACATCGTTTTTGAACACACGTGAATATAATTTAAAATCCGCATCAATTATTTTTCTACAGAACGATTTTGTCAGAAATATCTAAAAATTTAGTTACAGATTCGCATTGAGAAAACAATAATTAAAAATTTATTTATAGAATAACATTTATTTTACTGAAATAATTTACTTAGCAAGTTAAATTGTACCCTTAGCAAATAAATCATCTATTTAATTGTTTTTACGATTAATGAGATACATTTTACAGACATATATATTTCATTATCATATATTTCATTATCATATTCAAATTTAAAATCAATAAATATCAAAGAAAATATTACATGTTACATTTTCTTGCCAATATATTTCAACTTTTTTTTTTGAATATGTAATAACTTTGTTGAACCGATTAAAATAATTATGCCGGATGCTCAAGTATAATGAATAATACTGCAAAAATTTTAACAACTATTTTGGGCGTCTCACATAATTATTTTAATAGTCAAACAAAATTATTTTTAGATATCTAACTAAATTTTTTAATATTTTGGTAAAATCGTTTTTTTTTCTTTCCGTATAATAGTATAATACACGTGGAATAATAAGCGCATTCAATACTCGTTCGAGGAAAAAGGTAAGTAAGCGCAAGAAAAAACGACAGCTATTTTGTGCGAAAGATTCCCGCCATAAGATCACAGGGTTGCGCGACGGGGTTGGCGACGATGAGTATTTCCCAGAGGAGGAACTTGGAGTCGACTCATCAGACGACCCTAGCCTTAACACCCGGGTTGCATAATAAAGCCGTGCCAATTTTTATCGAGCTGCCATTGTGCCGCACGGGAATCGGCGGATTCACGTCGTTTCCACCCCCCGATTTTCCCGGTATTCCCGTCGCGACGTCGCGCGACAGCTCGATGAAAACTTTCGAAACGCCACGAACCGTGGACGTGCGTGGAAAAAAGTATCGGTTTTAGTGCCAAACTGCTACCGGTTTGTCGGAATCGCTGAATCAACGAGATCCCGCGCAGTAATCGGCACGAGAAATAGTATCGAAATGGTAACTACGATACACAATATTCTATATAAGTTTCGAATTTTTATTTAATAAAGCCTATAAATATCGTATTTGTACCTTGCTCTTCCTCAATATTTTGTCTTTATAAAATAAATTATTAAGAAAAATGTAATTTGTCAACTTTCTTAAGAACCATCTAAAAATCGCGCAAGCTGTCGAGTTTCCCCAGAAACGAGAAACGGCTAAACGCGAAATATCGACGTTACGTCACATTTCCTCGGTATAATACTTTCAACGTGCCGGCGTACCGATGAAATTAGATTCCGGAGACGCGAGTAGCAAGCGATGCATCGGGATGGAGAGGGGGGAGTGATCGATGAAAAAAAAAGGGCGATCGGTTTCAACCCCATCCACGAGGTATGTTTGCGACCCCAGCGGATGAGAAACGATCCCCCTGTCCCCACCGAATTTATATCGAGATCGAATTATTGATCCTTGCCAGCGACCGATTGCTTCGACCCCCACGTGTCAATTTTACGGTTTTAACGAACTGCAAACTCCAAAATGTATCGCCTCTATTTCCTTCGGACTGAAGCGGAGTCGATGTTGGCATGCGGCCAAAACTATTTCAAAAACGGCACATCAAAGATATATTTATAAATACAGCGTTAAAATATGCAAGCCAACATAAGAACTTTATTGTGTGGCCTGTGTCTCATGTCGTGAGAAAATCCTATTTTCGTCAAACAGAATTCTCGTTACTCTACTTATAATATATATCTGTACAATGTAAGTATTTAATATATTTTCTAGAAAAAATAAAGAAAATCTATCAAAAAATTTTGTTAAATCTCTAACAAATTTTACATTCATTTTTTTTCGTTATTTTTTCTCACATTGATAAAGAAATTTATTTAGATAAGAGATATTTATTAAAAAAAAAAAGTCAAAAAGTCTATTGCTAGTATTCCTTCATATGTTTCAAATTGACATATATATAAAATCATCTTATACATAATATAAGTTATACAATATAGATGATTCATAAATACATATCAATATTTCAAAAAGAAAACATTTTTTAATTATCCATAACTCGAAAAGTATGTAGGAACATATGTTTTTGTGACGTTTTTTTATTTATTTTAATGCGGACACTCACCTCTAAAATATTGACATTTATGAATCACCCTCCTATATATGTATAGATTATACAAACCTATACATATATTTTATAAGAAATACTTAATTGTTGAATATATATTGTTGACTATATGTTTGCTTTGTTAGCGAATCACGAAGGCTTAGTTTGCGATTTATCGCGAGTGGTCAAGAGACATGGCAAGCAAATAATTAATCTAGCTCCAAGCGAATCGTGAGATCTAGCTAACCAGATGTCTGACCTGTCTGACAACGATCGGTCAATGTCCAGTTCTGTTTTAACTGCGGATTAAAGCGAACTAACTGTCGGCAGCTATAATAGGTGTGTTGGTGTAAAGGATTAAGGAATGATGTCATCTCGATACCGTTGACGTTTCGAAGAAATGACTTTCATTGCTGATTAATCATATGTAATTTATATCATTCTCCTGTGTTGGTAATTTTGTGATTAAAAGATGGAATATTTATTCATATTATCAGTCTACTGAATAAAATTAATTCATGATTGACTAGTTATGCAAATATTAATTTTTAATTTATCATGATTTAAAGTCGTGGTTTAATATTTCAAATGACGAAGCATCGCAAGCATATTAAAATCAAGAATCACGCAAAACGTTCTACACAGTGTTGTAAAATACTAAAATGTATGAGCACATGAGTGAAAAACACTATTTTCGATGAATTTCGGTTCTTCGTACTTAATATTGAATGTGAACTTATACAATATTCAAGCTAACTGTGCGCCGATTATTTGTCGATCTTGAAACACAGTTCTAAACTGAAGCTGGAATAGTAATATCACAAATTAAATTGACAAGCAATTTAATATTGAAATGTATAAGCATGTTGCTATTAAAGCTATTAAAACGCCCCATTGTCAATTATTCGTAGGTCTTGACGCATAATGCTGCTGACTGTCCTCCAGGCCGCGTTTACAAAATTTCTCAAATAAATCTTCATATATGAAATTCCATAAATTACATCCCTTCGCTCTCCGCGCGTAGTGTCTATTATTTTTAGTCCGCGAGAGAGAAAAAGAAGAAGAGATTCGGTGACGAGTGTCGAAGACACTCCTCTTATGCTATCGGATTTATCCCTCATCGGCCGATGCGTGATCTTTAAGGGGATGTATGTAAGCAGTGGACGGTGGAGGCGTCGCGAAGATAGGACGAGGTAGGAGCGAAGAGCAAAGGCGAAACAAGCGAAGGCGTCCTAACAGTGTCTACCGGTGGTGGTAGTGGTGATGATGGTGGTGGTGGTGGTGGTGGTGGTGGTGGTGGTGGTGGTGGTGGTGGTGGTGGTGGTGGTAGTAGTAGTGGTGGTAGTGGTGGGGTCGAGATGAGAACGGCGATGGTGGTGGCGGCGCGGCGGTGGTGGTGGTGTAAAATATGGATTTACTTCTCCTCCAGGGCCGCGGCTTTTCCTTCGGGCTCTATCTCCATGTACGTGTATCTCTGGGCGCGTGTGACGTCATATGCGGCCCTACCAACACCATTATGGGATGGTAGGTGAAGAGAGGTTGCGCGGAGGGATGGGGTGTCATGGCTCGTTTGTTAGACGGGGTTCGGAGAACCAGGGGGTGTTTTGTTAGTGTTTTCTTTGCACCGTCACACGAGACGACAGTGTTTTGTCTCCGTGAGAGGAAAGAGGCGACGAAGATGGGGGGGGGGAGGAGGAGGGAGGGCAGGGTGCGCGAGAGGAATAAGGCGAAGATAGAAAACGGGAAATGCTTCGGTTAAGCGCGAAGAGCCGGAATGGTGGGCTTTCTTGCACCTTTAAACGATTCCGTCAATTTAGTTCTTGCGACATTTCGCTGAGAATAAATCGTTGCTGCAAGGTGGATCGTTGGTGCGTATTTTTTTCTTTTTACATACATCTATTTTCGCACGTCATTCGGGATGTTCTTGAATTTTGGGAAAATGATGATTAGCAGAAACACAATGTTATAACTTTCATTCAAATTTAAATACCAAAATAATGTTTCCTTGTTCATTTGATGAATATTTATAAGCGGCTGATTCGTTATTTCGATTATTATTATTATATTGTAATTCAATTGTTTTCATAATTCTTTTAATACAACATTAGCTAATAATGCGTGAGAGTATGTTACTTATAAAAATTTTGTTGAATCGATTATTTTCGGTATTGAAACATATCTGACAATTATTACCTAAAAATTTGTTTACTTACATTAAAATGTTGATCAATTACATCTAATTAGAAAGATAGTAATTGAAAATCTCACGTTTTTCTCTCAATTCAATATTCACACAAATTGAATATTCCTTATTTTCAAAATAACAATTAAAAAGATTAATTATAGATGTTTATCTCGGTACATAAATCATGGTTTCGCGTAAAATGCAGGAAATACGTGAAGCCTTATCGTGAAGATGTAAGGAGACGAAGATGCAGTCATTTCGTTTATTTCGACCTCTCATTTTCATTTCCACATGAAGTATCATCATTCTCCCAACACCGCTCCATTCCTATCTATCGATCTGCGAGTACTGACATTCGATCTTCCGTCGACCGTTTCCATCCTATCCAACTACACCTACACCTGTATATACGTACGTCTATGTACCTACGTGAGTAATTTAAAATGCGATTACTGGGAGGGATGTCCTATGTAAGAGCGGTGCCTGTGTGTCGATGGACATAAGAATAGCTAATACGTGGATGGCAAAGGAAGGTCGCGCGGCGAAGGAAGCAGGAGAGACGGTTGGATGGCTGCCATTAAAAGATTTCATCCACCCTCTCCGCCCCCGCTCCATCCACCCTGTCCCATCCGGCTCGCCCGCGGCACCCATATATAAGGGTGAGTAATCTGAGAACCATCCCTTCTTTCTTATTTTACGTCCTCCCTTTTCTCGCTTTCCGCGCGTTTGCATTCGTTCTCGCGTGAAAGAGAAGTAGCGGCTGTGAAAAAAAATGGGACGTAAGAATGAATATGTGTGCACAATTTGTATTAGCTCTTTAGTGTATTATACTTTGATGTCTTTATAAAGAATAGTTGGATATACGATTAGAATAGAAGCATACCTAAACAACGCATCGTGCGTACAATACAATTAATAATTTACACAGTGCTCGTAATCATAAATTATGACGTATAATAATTAATATTTTCTACAATTTTTTAGATTTATATATTCGTCGCATTCTCAAATTGCCATTTTGATTATTATGTTGTAATTATTCTCAAAAATACTTGAGTCATTCTTCTTGGCATCTAATTGAACGTTCAGCAGATCTTTCGCGCGTTCCTGTGCATAAGTTCTTGTGCATAAGTGCATAGGAACGACGGAGACGTACGAGCCGAAGGTTCGAGGACGAGCGGACGCAGACACTGCACCTAAGGGATACGTAAGAGCCAACCAGCGCACACGTACGGATTACAGAGGGTAGGATTGGCAGCTCTGATCAATATTCGATTTTTGAAATATCTCCCTTCATCCCCCTGTGCCGGTGCTATCCTCCCCGCGTCCGTCGCCTACCGCCATCCTCTTCACCCCTTGGATCCCGGGGGCCACCTCCCCGGACCCCTCGCGGGAACCTCGCGTTCCTCGAAAGCTCGATACTCCATTTGTATTTTTAAACTGGAATCCCTATACTCACGCGCACGTATGCGTGCCTGTGCATGTACACGCACGTAGACGACGGCACGCCAAAGCGTCCTGCCACCACCATCGCCATTCGCCATCACCATTACCACCGCCGGCGGCGGCGTCGCCCTCCGCCACCCCCGTCTTCTCGCAACCCTCTACTACTTCTTCGTCTTCTTCTCCACCTCCGACGACTCTCCTGCTTCTTCACCGCCGCCCTCCCCGCGACTTCTCTTTCTCTCTCGTTTCACTGCCGTCTTCCACCGCTCGTTCTCTCCGTCTTTCTCCACCTTCTCCTCCTCTCGCACGAGCCTTCTCTTCTTCTCGGTGTTATGTGTGCTACAAGCATGCTTTCGAAGACGTGTATATACGCGCACAAACGTCAGTGTGTGCGTGTGTGTACGTAGGACGCTTGGGGGCAGGGGCATACGATCCATCGGAATTTTAAGGAAATAGAAGGACACTCGATGCATACCGTCGCTGTATAGTAATGCGTCGGTGTTGGTGGTCGCGTATGTGGGCGTTACAGGGCCGGCGACAGCGACCGAAAGCGAAATATCTCGAGGCGACGAGATTCAATGCGGATAACAACCCCGAAAGTACATTGACTTCGCGTGCACAGCTCAACCAAAATTACATCACGTATAAGTGATTTAATTACAGCGAAATAATAATCATATATAATTCATATTGTATATAATTCAATCGCGCGAATCAACTTGGAAACTTTATTATGTTATTTTATATTATCCGATTTTGGAATCTTTCTTAGAGTATTCTTCAAAATTTATTAAATAATTGCATATGAAGCTTTTCATTTCCGTCTTTATTTAAGTTTCATTATTCATTATTTAAGTTTCATAATTTTCGTTTTGGCGAAACTATCTAAAATTAAGTGATTGCTGAAGTATTTAAAAACAGCTGTAGATATATCTGTAAATAATTTTCTTGGGCCATTAAGATAATTACGTAGGACGCTGTAATAATTATTGGAATGTCGAAACATTTTGCAGCATCTCTTATCATGCTTGAGTATTCTACGTAATTATTTTGATGATACAGCAAAATTATTTTCAAATTTCTGTATCAATTTATATTTTGAGATACTTTAACAAAATTAGTCTTTCCGTTGGAAAACGTTTACCATGTCATTATTTATTTATTTATTATTACGATTATTACATTCAAATTTTATTTCGGATACCACATTACGAACTATCGAATACCTTATAATTATAAATATTCATGCATCTTTCATCGAAAGATATGATGCTGGAAATGTAGCATCTCGTCATAAACGATAACTTGGAATGTTACCTTTACCGCCATCAACGGTCTCAGATGTGTAGTGGATCAATTTTCAGTCGGCCCAATGCGAGAAAGTAGCTCTTACCGGTCCTGTGCGTCCTTATACACGTCGACCTGAAACGCACACGAGCGCGCACTTAGAAATACGTCTGGAGGAATACGCGAGCGAGCGCGCGCGCGCGCGTACGCTTGTTCGTTTGCTCGCATTTCAACAGGGGATGGAAGGATGTAGATACGTGTGTACTTGTAGAGGAGCGACGCGCGGTACCCTGCAGCCGTTCCTCTTTACCCGGCGAATTGGAATTTCTCGCTGCGGATAGAATTCTTTCGCGAGAATCACGAGACGCCCGGCTCGCGACGATATACGCGACGTCCTGGGCGTCACGTTGTGCAGGCGCATTATACATACACAATGTGATTCATCAAAACGTGGTTATGCGGCTGATCGTATATCGGTGCCCGTCTGAATCCTCCGGGATGTATTTCCCGAAACGAAATGGGAACGCGAACGATTTATTCGCGCCGCTGCGATACATTGTAATCGATGCCGGTCATCATCGCATCGATGTCACCAACATGGGTGGGTGTTCCGATCATTGACAAACTAAGACAGGAATCGCGAGAGCGCGGTTATATTCGACTGATAAGATATCGATCATGTTTCTCGATGTGATGTTTATTACCCTTGCAGATAAAAGGAGAATTTAGAACATTTCTTGTTTAAAACTCGTTTATCAATACCTTTATATAAATACTTATTTTCTTATTATTAACATATATTGTTATTAATTAATTAAAATATAAAAAAATTTACATTTAATAATGTCAATAAAAATGCACTTATTTGATATTAGCTTGCATTAATTTATCTTGTATTTTGTTAAATCTCTATTTACATTTATTTACATGCAATTATAGCTCTCGAAGAATCCTATTTAAGATATAACTCTGGAAGAACAACTGTTGTAAATAATTATTAGTAATTATATCCTAATTAGTAATTATATCAATTAATAATTACAACAAATAATTTACAAAATATTAAAATTATTCGTAATTATAATTAACACTAATTAACATAATCAGAGTGTATATCAATTATTTACAGTGGTCGCCAAAATTAGATTTCGTAAAAGTTTCTTTGAAAGCTTTAGTTATAAATACATACTGATAGAGATTTAAGAAAATAAAAGCGTAAATTAATGCAAGCTAGATCAAATGTTATTTTTCCATTCCTATATATTATATATTATTCCTATATATTATAAATGAGATTTATAATTAAAAAAAGGAAAAACAGCTTTTCATTTATTGAACAGAGTTAATGAAGTTGATTGAGTTTTGAGAAACAATTGATAGACATAATTATGAAAATTCAAAATAATCTCGGCACGACTTTGATGGTTGGAAAAATGTACCATTACCGCAAGTCTGTCCTGGATGCGATTCGCGCAGCTGCACCGGCCGCTGTCGATGCAGCTCCGGGCGATTAATTAAACGTCGGCACGGCGCACGGCCGCTCATTAGTGGGCGTCGATTGGCTGCTGGCCGGTCACGTGACATCCACGACGGCGGTACGTTCTCCGGAGTGGACGACTGGGGGTCGAGCCGGAGAAGGGGGTTGTCGGTCGGGGGCGAAGAGGGACAGACAGCGGCAACGGCGGCGGCGGTGGATCGGGCTCGGGCTGGGGTTTGGGCTCGGGATCGGTGGGGTAAAGGGAGCAACACTGCACATTCGCTCAGTTGTTTCTGCCGGCGAGCAGCCACGCCCTGCCCCTTTCGCGCCACTAAAGGCGGATACCACGGGATTAATTAAGACGCCCACCAACAAATGATATCACGCCGCTTTCGGGGAGCCGCGGTCTCTTTCTCTTCTCGCGAGGGGGGAGGAATGTTAATTAGAAGAGCAGAGAACGCAGAGAACAGCCCGATTGGAGGTATCGCGCGATGAGGGTTGGCTCCGTCCGCTCTCGGCGTCTCCGCGAAAAGCGTGAGTGGACGGCGGAGACGTTCCGCGTACTTCCAATGGGCGGGCCGCGCGGAACAATTATAAACCCAATTAAGGGAAGCAAGGGAAGTTTTTGCTCGGGGATTCAGCAAAATCAGCGAATGGCCGCGTCTCATTACGCTGCCGCGAATTGTCATTCCTTGATAGCGTTTGCTATCTAGAAACTGCTCCGTTCGTTGCGGACCAATTACCATGTAATTGCGTCCGTATATAGCAAAAGACATTAGTTTCCCGTTATTTCACGAACAGAATTTGATGATAAATCGCATTTGAGCTAAAAGCATCCCGAGGGGAACAACGATTATAAATACTGATTATATGTATGATGATGAAATAATATTGATCTATATTCAATAGTTTTGTACTAATAATTCTATACGTTCTGAAAAAAAAAGTTTTGCTGAAACATTCAACAGGAATTACTTAGATATGGATCTGAAAATAATTTTGTTAGATTATTAAAATAATTACCTAGGACGCTCAAGCGTAATGAACAATGCAAAATGTTTTGAAATTCTAAATGTTTAAGCTAGATATTGATCTAAAATATTTGAATTAAATTGTTGGTTCATCAAAATAATTATGTAGAACGGCCAAACTGTTTGCTAAACTATCAAAACTTTTTGCAGCGTTGTTTATCATGCTTGAGATTTCTACGTATTGATTAAAAAATTATTTTGACGATCAAAAAATTCTTTGCAGATCTATACCTAGTTAAATTTTTAAACAATTATAAATAAAAATTAGACCAATAAGAATAAATAAAGTAAAAAAAAGATTCCTATTTTTTAGTGTTTAATAATATTTATAAATATACAGATTTAAAAATATATTTTTAATTTCATAAATTTTAAAATATTTTAACAAAATCATTCTTTCATGTGCTAATTGATTTATTGTTTATAAGTTACTATTCACATGTTGCATTTATCTCTCTCGCGCAGTTCACTAAAGCTTTCTGAACAGGCAACTAAATTTCACGCGAAAAATAGTTCGGAGTTGAAAATTTGCCACTGTGTCGTCCCTGTCGATGTCTCGATTCTGCCATCTCCTTTGTCATGGACAAATCGGGATGTAGATTCGATGCAAATTGCTCGAATGCGCCTTCGAGAGGGCTCGATTGGCCACTCGGCAAGTCCGTAGATTGGATTGCCGAGCGCAATGGCTAATCACGCAATTACTCTACCCAGCTTTAATTTTATCCTTAATTAAATCCAATCCCACGAGAGGAATGTGTATTGACGAGGTACTGTTGTGGTGCGAGTGTCCCCGCGGTGCTGGCAATTTCGAAAAAGTCAAGCGTGGCGCGACATGTAATAAGTTAGATGAATTTCATTACGCACGACGATTGACTAGTAATATGATCATTGCATCTTCATCCTTCGACGTTTTTCTTCGCAATTTTATTAATAAAGATAATGTAATAATGTATGTTAGCTCACTTGCAAATTGCTGCATTAATCACGATTAAATTTGATTTCAAAATTAAAGATAATCAAAGAATTGTTATTTATTAATTTTTAACAAAAATGATCGAAGTTGTATAAATGATTTTATATAATAAAACAACGGCTTGAAAAAATAAAATAAATAATAAGACAAAATGAAGAAAGGAAATAAATAAAAGTTATCTCTGCAAAATAAAGAATTTTTGAAAAAGTAGCATATAAAAGTATATAAAAAGATTACTACTAAATATAATAACGAAGGTGAATATAATAATAAAAATTTTTTTTTTCTATAATCAAACCCATTTGATAATGTGTCACATCTTATCCGCAGTTGTCTTATTTATTTATTTTTTTTTCTAATAACCGGCATAA
>Ga0157364_1007370_pt1 | contig 11393 bp, 12 predicted proteins | sample AttsexASBM2_FD_111476 | JGI IMG/M metagenome (GOLD analysis project Ga0157364, IMG submission 111476) | Fungus gardens microbial communities from leaf cutter ant in Ribeirão Preto, State of São Paulo, Brazil - Atta sexdens ASBM2 | ecosystem: Host-associated > Fungi > Mycelium > Unclassified ...
AACTCAGTACTTGATACATTAGAAAGGCTATGGAGATGAACATGACCAATGGATAGCGGAATCAGGGTTGCTACATGCAAGACAGGCAATAGAAGACTATTAGATGAGGTATTTGAGTCAAAACCTATAAAGAGGGGGGTAAAATCCCAGTTCAATCAGCCCAAGAAATCACTCAACTTCAAAAGCATTCATAAATCCTACAAAATGACCTCTCAAATCGCAGTCAACAACAACTACATCACAGCACCCACTTCCTCTAACCCATATATCTCACGAAAACTGAACAACATGGATCAAGCACAAATTATGAAGAGAGAAAGAGAAGACTGGTTGAGATTATACCACAAGACATTGAAAGGGTTGGAGACAATGATCGATGTACAGAGGATGGCAAAGGATATCAAAAGGTTGGCAGAAGAGACAAACACCATATTGACAGAGATAGAAGGAACAGTTTTGACAACAAGTATCAATAATTGAATCATGAACACCACAAATATTACTCAAATATCAGAGGACCTTTGGTATCTAGTTCAAAGTGATATGGATGAGCAGGCATTTCAAGTGTAGAGAATGCTAGTCGATGAACTGGATCACTACAAAGAAAAAGGCAATTCCTATGTAGACAGTAATATCAAGGAGATTCAAGAGTTGTACATGGAAGAAGAAAAGAAAGAAGAAAAGGAAACAGTGGAAAATGAAGAAGTTATATTAGTCTGCTCTTACGAGGTTTTATCAACAACATTGTCAACAACAAGCTTCATAACAGATGAAATCGAAAACCTCATCAGACACATGAAATTTGTCAAATTCCCTACCCAAACAAGAATATTCTAACCATCTCCCCACTATAAATCACTTCAATCTAGAGGAGAACACAACCCTGACTTCTGGAAAGAAATAGCAACAGCTTTGGTGGACAATAAAAACAATACAGAAACATCAAGAAACAGAATGACTATCAAGATGTTTCAAGGGGGGCCTCCGCATGAACTATTCTTCATTGCAATCAATAACAGGGATCAAGTCATTATTGGCCCTAATAAGAAAACCATCGCAATGTATGTGGTTGGAGAATTAGAGGTATTGATGTAATTTCATGAGGACATGAAAGCTGAAAATGGGGTATTGTTATGAACAGTACCTCGAGAATATAGCATGGAGTTGGGTTGAGGGTATAACAACATGATTGGCTACGCCAAAGTAGTCTCAGTCAGCACCTCATGTAGCAAGTGCCACAACCTCATTTTCTTCCTCCCTGTTGCCTCATGCTTTATGACTCTTTTACTTCATGGACTACTTGTGGTTTCATCGTGTACTCCTTGTATATATAGCATAGATATATTCCTGTATCCTTATGCTTTACCACTTATACATCTCCCTTACTCTTCCTCAAGTCTTTGCCTTAGTTGCAACCTAAGCTCAAGCTTAAGGTTGTTACAATATAAGGTAGACTAGTTTGTAGAAGAGCTCTCTATTGAGTTCTCTTATGTTACTCAAATACAAGAGTTGTTCTTTTGTCTAATCCTAAAGACTTAAGATCATAACACCTGCTAGGATTCCAATAATTGTTATACCTTCTACACTCATGAAGAATATAACACCTTGATTTGATTGGGTATGATCTGCACAGATAATTAGAGTTCTTTTTGGGAAAGAATCTTAAATAATACTCACTTATAGAAGTGTGATTTGTGATAGCTCTAGTCACTCTCACACACAAAGAGTTAGAGTGACCAATAAGTTTGAGCTAAGTATTACCTTTCATGTAAGTGGGCTTGATAGAGAGGTAATTGTCATTGAGAAGATCAAGGAAATAGTTCCCCTTATTGTCAAGATCAAAGAAAGTAGACTTGACTTATTTTATTTTTCTTTTTATTTTTATTTTCTTTTTGATGTATTTTTCTATTTTCTATTTTTAGAACAACTAGGGTTAGGGGTGATCGGTCATGCTATCACATAAGTCACAACTTGATGGCGTAGTCACAAAACAGATCACGAGACTTGGGAGAATAAAGTAGAAGGTTCTAGAATAGAATGACATCATATAACATGGACACCACATATTGGCCTCATATTCTACACATGGTCATTTAGGGTAGGGTGCACAGTAGTGAGCATGGACCATTAGTAGTAGTATATAAGGTAGTCTACTTTGTAAAAGGATCTCTATCGAGTTCTCTTGTATTACTCAATACAAGAGTTGTTCTATTGTCTGACACTAAAGACTCTAGTTCATAACACTTATAGTCCAAAGCTTGAAAAGTCATTTGCCAATTTTGTATGATAAAGTTGCATTCTTCTTTCTTATTGAAATCTTATGATGATTTACATGAGAAGAAAGGTTTACAATAAAGCTGTTTGGTCTCTTTGTTGACAGCTGAATGATGAATCCACTTTTCACTACTTGTTGTAGCAACCACTAGTCAAGATGACCAATAAACCACTAAGTAAACTTAAAGACAAAGTATCTCATAGAAATCACAAGGAAACTCAACAAGAAGTCCCTGATATATTCCTACACTATATATACTAGTCCATGCTAATAATAAATAATCCTACCCTAATATTTATACATTCACCATGAGTACACAATATGTACACTATAAGATGAACATGTCATTCACATATACCTTAATATTATCCTTCCAGCTCCTTCTCTCAGATTCTAGGCTTATGATATCATGTTATGTGATAGGTCATGTAACCTTAGTCACATACCTCTTCATTGTCCAATAAATAAAGGAAAAATAAAATCAAAGAAAATAAATAAAAGGAAAAGAAAATTAAAATAAAATATAAGAGTTTAAGTATACCATGACACTACTAGGGTAATTCCAGAAAGTGATAGAATTATTAGAGCTTTTATTGAAAAAAGCTCTAAGATCTTGTACTATTACAATAGATTGCAGTTAATAAGGATGAGAAGATAAGTCAAAAATCTATCTTGTAACATGAATAGCATTAGTGATGATGATAATGTTTGTAGTATTTTTGACTTGAACAGCTTGGTTGATACCACACCTGATTGCAAACAATTCTACATTCATAGAAGTGACATTGACAGTATGATAAATAGTTTTGGCTAGAATATTACTACTAGAGTGAACATGCAATACTGAAGTAGCAATGTTCTTCTTGATGCTAGCATCAGAGATAATGATGACTGTTTTTGGATCTAAGAGGGAGTCTTCAAAGATTTTGTCAAGATTGTGTATGTGAGCATTCTTATTTTCATGGGTTACTGAATGAAAAGAAAAACAATCAGAAAAATTATCTACTGATTGGAAACTAGAAGAAAGTTCTTTTTTGAAGATTTTCAAAAGAAGAAAAAACCCTATTGAGACAATTATTGGAATCAACAACTAAACTCTTAATTTTTAGGTATTGTTTAAACATAAAGTTAGTTAATGAAAGACAATGAGATTTTGCTTTCTTTGAGTGTTGATTATCAAAGAGTGAGTTTAAGATATGGTGTCTAGGTAAAGATGTCATTCTCAGTTAATGTTTTCTACTGATTCTGTTGAAATAGAGATGTATGGGAATAAGGTCAGTAATCACCTCAATTTTCTATGTAGAAAAGATTTAAAAGGCCCCAGTAATCTAAAATGCTGCTCTTCATTGTATTTTTCTTAGCTCTTTGAGAGAATAAGATAAGGGCATACTTTTGAAATACTAAAGAGAAAAACCATAAAGTGCAATATGTCAGAATTGTAAACAGTGAACTTGATTTCATTTTTCTTTTCTTATTTTCTTTTCATTTTCATTTTATTTTGACTTCTCTTTTATTTAGAGTTAGGGTTTAGCATAATGTCATGGTCATAACCATCACAATCACTGTCACAATCATACAGTCATGTAGTTATGGCAAAATATAGTGGAAGCTTCTAGAACAATGATGTTATATAATATACTTAACATATGTTGACCTTAAGGTTTACACATAGTCTTTAGAGTAGGCTAGATGCAGTAGTAGCATGGACTAACTAGTGTAATAATATAAGGTAGATACATTATACTAAGAACTCTATCAAGTTTTTTTGTAATTAACCTAATCCAAGGTTTATTCTTTTGACTTTAACTCTAAGTCTTAAAACATAACACAATAGGAATAATGCACATTCTGTATAGAAGTTGCTTGTGTAAGAGCAACAAGCCTCTAGTAGAGTTGTCCAAAATCTTTATACTCTTGATAGTCAATAGAACTTTATTAGAATAAAAGCAAATGTATTGTTGAAAAGAAAGCTTTATATTAAATATAAACCTGAGATATCTCCGATTTTTCCTTGGTTGTAATATAGATTCTCCTAATGAACTGAGGTCCAGAGAAGGGGAGTCAAAATTCTTGATAGACCTAGAGAAGTGAAAAATCTCTGATTTGCTGTATTTGATTGTGAGACCAAATTGTTCAAAAAGAGAGGAGATGATGTTATAACTACAAAAGAGATTAGTATTTGATTTTTCAAAACTTTTTCCTGAGAAATAAAGAGACTGTTGTCTACAAAGAAGAGAGTGGAAACAGGAATTCTAGATAAAAGATTCTGGATTATTTTCTTTAAATGTGAAAAATAAGAACAATATAGAGAGCTGAAAAAATAGGAAAAAGAGTGAACTCTTAGCCTACATCAACATTTATCCTAAAAAAAGGAGAAACAAAATTGTTTCAGATATACTGAGTTTTTTCATTAATTAAATAATTAGAAAATAAAAGAGAAATTCTTGAGTTGAATCTAGCTTTGTCCAAAATCTTTAGAAGGAGTAGATGATTAAGTGATGTTAAAAGTTAAGGTACTTGTGTGAAGACCTTTGACCTATCCAGTGTGAATGAGATGAGTAAGGTATACACATCTGCATCTATTGTAGAACAATGTTTCAATTCTCCAAGTTGATTTGGGTGAACAAAATTAGAGGAGATAAATTGAACTTGTAATCTTTCACTAATGATTTTCTCAATGAGTTTTTCCAATGTGTCAAGGAGAATAATTAGGTGAAAAATCTTCAGAGAATCATAAAACACTTTGTTTGGTTTGGAAATGATGATTGAAGTAGACTTCTTGAAATGTAAAGGTGAGAAACCAAGGTTAATACATATATTGGCAATGTTGACAAAGTTAGTTATGTATTTGTCATCAGCTATTAGAATTTTGAGATGATGTCAAGAAATATAGTTAGGTTCTAGAGTAGATGAACTGCTACACTTATTGATTGCATTATTAATTTATGCCTTAGAAAAAAACAAACATTTAGAAAGCAGTTTTGAAGGGATTTCATTGAGTAAGCATGAGTTGATTGGCCAATTTTAAGTGGAGTTGAGCATGAGATAAAGAACTTGCCATAGGCTTTCTAACTCAATATATGGATGTCCATTAAATTGAAGTACTTCTATTGCTAGCAATTTATGCTTCTTGACCCAGTATTATATGTTAAGTCTATCTATTCTAAAGATACATCCCTGCAGAAGTGATGTCATCATAATAAAATCCAATACAAGCCTATTTTCCATAATGGCCATCTTTTCTACAATACATTTCTATAATAGAAATGTAACAACTCAAATATCTAGTCTTTCATAATAGGAATATTCTTATCAAACTTAGTCTTCTATAGCAGAGTTCTCCTATCTAACCCTTTCAGTGTTTCACCACTGAAACCTTCACTAGAGACTATGCACTGAAATCTCTAGTATTTCTTATATATCCAACTTATATATAAGACTAGTAGTTACACTGTAATTTGCGAGTCTAATAATCAATAAAGATAACCTCTATTAAACTCAATCTCTGGTGTTTAATACCAACATACCAACATTAGCACTCACTTCCATCTCAGACTTCATTCACTCATCTGAATTGCAACCATATAGTAGATAGATAGCACAGCACATAAGCTAAAGCCAAGGTTGTTCTAACAAATCCACATTACTGAGCTCATTACACTGAGTTTCTACACTCTATATATTTTCAAGCCAACCTCATGGGTTCTCACCTCCTGGTATAAACTATACCTAACATCCAGTTTATGAGGTCTCACAGTTGTTTGTTTTTTGACACTGTTTCTTGTATTTTTTTATTGAAAAAAGATCTTTTGGTTTTCTTGACAAACTCTTTGAAGTTTTTCTAATCTGCCAAAGATTTAGAGGCATGATATATATTTAGTTCCATGTTGCATTCTTTATTCCACCAAGCCTTAGAATATTTAGTAATTTTAATATATTTAGAAAACTTATTTCAAAGATATTTCGAGATATTTGCATATTCTTGAACAGTATTTTCCAGTGAATCTATATTAGAGATGTTAGAGGTATCAATATTACCAATAGCAATTCTGAGCTCCTTGATGAAATCTTCTTCTTTCTTGCTATTTTTAATGATTGTACATTGCTTATCTTGAATAAACTTCTTATTAATGATAATATCAACTATTAAAGGAGCATAGTCTAAAAGACTTCTTAAATCTGGTAAGATCAAGTAATTGTCAATTTATGATGAATTATTTTGAAGAAATATAAGATCAATTACTGAGTTGGTACCATTAGGATTATTAGTATATCAAGTAGGAACTTGACTGATTTGTATGGAAAGACTTAGATCAAAAAAGTCAGCAATTTCTATGAGAGTGCTGGTATGGACAGAATAATGGGGATATGATGTGTTTTACTCAATATCCCTGATGTTAAAGTCCTCCATCAGAATGAGGACATTATTTAGATTTACTTTAATATCCTTAAGATATTTTAAGGCTGATTGCTATTCATCAGAATAAATGTTAATGATGAAACAAATAATACTATTATTAAAGAAAGAGATAAGATTAATATCTCTATAGTTCATAATGTCTTTCCTGAGTGAAAAGCAGAGTTGGACAAGTTAAATATTAATATATGTTAATACTCTTGGGTGTTCATTATCATTAACCAAATGTTTTGAAAAAGTGATCCAAGAAAGGTGATTAGGAGCACCAATAATTTGTTTCCTTTTCTCTAATAATAAACTAGGAATAGTTTGGATGGTGGAATAAGGCAGTTCTTAGATGAAAATAATGTTGAAATTTTTATTGTTTTCTAGAATTATATTAGTAAGAAGTCTATTCTTTTGAACATTCTACAAAAATATTTTTAGGTCTTTATAAATCATATACTCACCTTACCCACAACTAAGTGGATTGACTTGCTTTTGTTTTCACAAAGCTCTTGATACTTCCTCAAATACCACTTTTTGTTGAACCAATGTCTTCAAAATAGACATGAATTATTATCAGCTTGATGCTCTTCTTTATAATTAATGCACTTAAGAGTGTGGGCATAGCTCTTCTTTCTTTGTTTCAAGCTTGGAAGTGTTAGTCTTTGAGTTAGCCTTACAATATCATGCCATCTCTCTATAATGTTCAACTTTGTATAAACCATTACACTTGATGTATTTGGAACTATGCACATAATATATGAAAGTAGTGTATTTTCATTTCCAGCAGTTCTTGTATTGTAGGATATTGGGATTCATGTTTGTACCACAGATAGTTGCAATGTGACTTCCAATGTTGAAGCATACATTGATGAAATTCTTAGCTTTGAAACTACTTTGAGAATCCTAAATGTTGATCTAGATAACATTATCAAGAGTAGAAAGAGAGGAGATACAGGAGTTTGTGAAGGACCAGTTGAAGAAGGGGTATATTAGGCCATCAAAATCACCACAAATGTCACCAGTGTTTTTTATGCCAAAGAAAGATGGGAAGAAAAGGATGGTGCAGGATTATCAATACCTGAACAGTTGGACAATCAAAAACAACTACCCATTGCCACTGATCTCAGATTTGATAGATAGTATAGGAAAAAAGAAGATGTTTACAAAGATGGATTTGAGATGGGGGTACAACAATGTGAGGATAAAAGAAGGAGATAAGTAGAAGGCAGCATTCTCAATGCCAAAAGGGTCATTTGAACCAACAGTAATGTTCTTTAGGTTGACAAACTCACCTACAACATTCCAGGCAATGATAAATGATCTGTTGAGAGACTTAGTAGTAGAAGAAAAGGTAGCAGTGTTTATTGATGATGTAATGGTAGCAACAGAAACAGAAGAGGAACATGATGAAATTGTAGAAAAAGTATTGAGAAGATTAGAAGAGAATGATTTGTTTGTGAAGCTGGAGAAATGTGTATGGAAAGTCAGAGAGATGAGATTCTTAGAAGTGATAATAGGAGAAGATGGAGTAAGAATGGAGAAAGAAAAAGTTCAGGGAGTAATAAAGTGGCCAGTGCTAAAAGATGTGAAGGATATACAGAAGTTTTTAGGGTTGGCAAACTATTACAGATGGTTTGTCAAAGATTTTGCAAAAATAGCGAGGCCATTACATGAGATGACAAGGAAAGAGAATAAATGGAATTGGGGAGAGAGACAATAGAAAGTATTTGAGGAGTTAAAAGAGAGGTTTACAACAGAACTGGTTCTGGTCACACCAGACTTGGACAAAGAAATGAGAATGGAGGCAGATGCATTAGATTTTGCTACAGAAGGAATATTGTCAATGAAGTGTGAGGATGAGAAATGGAGGCCAGTGGCTTATATTTCTAAATTGTTGAATGAGGCTGAAAGGAACTATGAAATTCACAATAAAGAAATGTTGGCAATAATTTGATACTTAGAAGCTTGGAGGTATTTCTTAGAAGAAGCTAAGGATCAGTTTGAAATTTAGACAGATTATAAAAACTTGAAGTACTTCATGAAGGCTCAGAAGTTGAATCAAAGACAGGCAAGATGGTCATTATATTTGTCAAGATTTGATTTTGCTTTGAAGCATGTAGCTGGCAAGAGTATGGGAAGCGCAGACAGTTTGAGTAGAAGAGTAAATTGGGCAGAAAGAGTAGAATGAGATAATGAAAATCAAGTGATGTTGAAAGAAGAATGGTTAGAGATAAGAGTAATGGAGCAGTTGATAGAAGGACCAGAGAAAAAAATAGTGAAGAAAATAAAGGAGGCTAAAGATAAAGATAAAGAAGTGATAAAGGTAGTAGAAGAAATGAAGAAAGTAGGAGTTAAAGTATTGAGGAATGAAGAATAACAAATTGAGGAGGGATTAGTGTTGAAAGAGGGAAGAGTGTATATTCCGAAGGATAAAGAGCTAAGAGTAGAAATTATTCAGCTACACCATGATACACTGATAGCAGGACATGGAGGATAATGGAAGATGGTAGAACTGGTCACTAGAAATTATTGGTGGCCAGAGATAACAAAGGAGGTAAAGTGATATGTGGAAGGATGTGATCAGTGTCAGAGGATGAAGAATAGAGTGGAAATGCCAGCAGGAAAATTAAGACCTAATCAGATACCAGAAAGACTATAGCAACATATATTGGTGGACTTTATTATGAAGTTACCGGTATCAAAAGGTCATAATTCAATTTTGGTAGTTTGTGATAGGTTTTCAAAAATGTCCCACTTTATGGCAATGATAGAAAAAACAACAGCAAAAGAATTAGTGAGGCTGTTTAGGGATCATATGTAGAAGTTGTATGGGTTACCAGAGAGTGTGATATCAGATAGAGAACCACAGTTTGCAGCAGGATTGACGAGGGAGTTGAATAAAATGTTGAGGACAGAAACAAAGCTATCTATGGCTTATCACCCAGAAATAGATGGACAAATGGAGAGAACAAATCAAGAGCTGGAACAGTACTTAAGAATGTACATTAATCATAGGTAAAACAATTGGGCAGAATAATTGACAACAGCAGAGTTTGTATTTAATAACAAGGTACATACAGCTACAAAGTCATTACTATTTCAAGTCAACTATGGGAGAGAACCAAGGATAGGCTTTGACATTAGGAAAAAGGGAAAGAATGAGAAGGCAGAAGAGTTTGTGAGAGAAATGAAAGAGAGACATGAGGAAGCAAGAGCAGCATTGGTGAGAGCACAAGAGGAGAAAAAGAGACAGACAGATAGGAATAGGAAAGAGACAGAAGAATATAGGGTAGGAGACAAGGTGTTGATTAGTACAAAAGACTTTTTGATGGAGTTGATGAAGAGAGTAACAAAGAAGCTGACAGAAAAGTTCATTGGACCATATGTGGTTAGAAATATTGTGTCAGAAAATACAGTAGAGTTGGAATTACTGGCGTTATTAAGGATATATCTGGTAGTTAATGTAAGAAGGATAGTAAAGTATAGGGAACAAGTAGGAGGGCAGAAGAAGATTTCACCACCTTCTGTTGAGATAACTAGTGAAAAGGAATACGAAGTAGAAGAGATTTTGGATAGATAAGAAAGGAGAGGAAAAATAAAGTATTTGGTGAAATGAAAAGGGTATACAGCAAAAGAGAATATATAAGAGGGATTAGAAAATCTGAGAAATACAAAGAGGAAGATAGAAGAATTCAAGAAGGGAATATTTGAGGAAGAAATACAAAGAATAAGAGTGAAGAAAGAAAAGGAGATGAAGTTAAATCCAGAGGCAGAAGAATTCAAGAGAGGGGAATTACCAGGGAGATATATAGCAAAGTTGTTATATGAGTAGAATGATAAAAAATTTGATGAAGAATATTTGAAAAAATTGGAGATGAATTAGAATAGGTGAAATAACAATAGAAAGGAAGGAGAGAAGAAGTATATAAGAAAGTTAGAAGAAAGTTTGGAATGGAATGAAAAGGATAAGCAAATGAGTAAGAGGATCTGGGGGGACAAAAAAGAAGTTCCTCTGGAAGCAGAACCTTAAGAGGGGGGTACTGTTATGAGATGCTTTGAATATAAACAATTTTTATTTTATTTTATTTTATTTTCTGACTTTATAGAGATTTTGTTTTCTTTTTCTTTTTCTTTTGGACGATAAAGAGGCATGTGATACTGCAGTCACATGACATGTCACATGATGTGATTTCATAAGCCTAAAAGGTAGCAGAAGGATCTAGAAGATGACATCAGGGCACATGTATACAACATAGTGACCTTGAGGCAAACATGAGGAAAGAGCATGGACATAAGGATAGGGTTAATTATTAGTAGCACAGACCATGAGGACTTTGTATAAATAGAACTCTAATTAAGAAGAGGCTCCTTGTCAAGCTCTCTTGTGAACTACTCACATTACATCCACTTCTGAGATTTACTTGCTTGTATAATCATTTGTTACTGTAATAAGTGGTTGCCACAACATGTTATAAGACAAGTATGTGGACAGACTTTGGCTAGGGTTAGGGTTAGCCGGACATATATAAGTATTATAATTATTAGTCTACAACAGATATAGGGTTAGGAGATAGGCATGTGACCTGGAAGTCATGTGATAGAGTCTAGAGCGGTCTGGAAGGACTTAGGGTCTAGAAGAATCGGGAAGAGTCTAGAGATAGAGTTAGGGTTAGGAGATGACATCAAGGGGCATGGGTTCCTCATGGTGTGCAC
>Ga0157364_1007371_pt1 | contig 11392 bp, 9 predicted proteins | sample AttsexASBM2_FD_111476 | JGI IMG/M metagenome (GOLD analysis project Ga0157364, IMG submission 111476) | Fungus gardens microbial communities from leaf cutter ant in Ribeirão Preto, State of São Paulo, Brazil - Atta sexdens ASBM2 | ecosystem: Host-associated > Fungi > Mycelium > Unclassified ...
TCAAGTAGAAATATTTACATTGAGAAAAATTTTTGATTGCATGAAAATGGATGAAAATTTCAATTACAAAATTTTGATTTGTTCATTTTCAACTAGATCCAATTAATGCAATTAGACTCTTTTTTTTCATAGTGATAGTTTGCATTAAATGTTACAAGAAATTTTCAATTATGAAAATATAATGAACACGTTTAACAGAATGTTATTATTTTTCAACTATGGAAAGGTTTCTTCTCTGAGATACGACTATATTACTCTGAATGTAAAAATATAATCCAATTAGCTTGAAGAAAAACTTTCAGCAATAAATATTCTACTGAACACGTGACACAATGTGTCACAAATATTAATCTCTCTGCGTGTCACGAATTAGCACAATTAAATCGAGACAAATATTTTGTGAAATATTTAACGAGCGCCACCCTTTCAATTTGAAATACCCAAAAACGTGTTTCGTTGGTGAAGTACCTCTTAACTAAAATTTAATCGGTATTTACCTGAGTTATAGTGGCAGCGCGGCGTAGCTCAACTTTCGCGAATCCCTTTAAGCTACGTATACACAGTTAATAGATCAGACCGCGCGATAATCGGATCCGCTGCGTTGGTGCGGCAATAACACCGTTCTCCCCAATCCGGGGGAAGCTCTCATTTTTCGGCGGGCGTCTTTAATTAAGATCTTCCGTGGAAATTTCCCTGGCGTATTCAGCGGGGGACTCATCGAAAGCGCCCGCAATTCCTCGATAAACCGCGTTGAAAGGAAACTCGTTAAAACCAATCTGCCAGGGATCGACTCGATCGTTTTGCACCATTCGTCTGCAGCAAGCGGGAAAAGGAACGAAGGGTGAAGCCCAAAATCGGGTAAGGGATCGCTAAAGAATAAAGCAAGAGAAAAAGACAGTGCGAAGGGCGCTTAGAAAAAGTCTCTAAAAAGCGACGAGGTTTCGATGTCGCTTTTTAGATATCGTGCTTTAGACGGCGAATCTTATTTCTGATTACATCAGCGCTGTTGATCAAGAAAGGAGAGGTGGCGATCTAATTAAAAACTTTTAGAAACCTCAATCAATCGATCCTCGCTTGCAACTAACGTGTTTCCCGACATAGGCGAACACATGAATTAAAATTAAGAATGCAGGGAAAAGTTGGATAAGACTTGTTCATCTTTTTTGATCTACTGAGATGTTAATGGAGAGAAAAGAGCAAATAGAGAACAAAGAAAAACAAGTTATGAAAGAAAAAACAACAGAAAGAGTAAGGAAGAAAGAGAGAGAGAGAGAGAGAGAGAGAGAGAGAGAGAAAACGAAAAACGAGTTGATGGAAGCAACTACCAGACGTAGAAAGTGAACGTGGCAGGGTCGGTTGGAATGGGAGGATAGATAATTAGACAAGAAACAGGCCTGCTCCAGCATCTACCCTCACTTCTCGCAACCTGGCACTACTTGCTTCATCCGATCTCCTTCCCCGCGTTCGAGCCCGTATCCCTTTTAATTAAATATAAGCGTCGGTCTATCCCTGTTTCTCAAACCGAGTCGTCCGCCTACTACCCCTCATATACATCCTTTAGTAGTGTTCTCATAGACTCCAACATACCTGTCTTTGCGATGGCAGCACACGTGAGCCTTTAAATAATAATAATATTCAATGTCAATTTTGATACACGTTATATAATCATTTTTCATGTAAAATGATACTTTTCCAAAATTTCCAATAAACTAATTATTAGAGTCTTTTAATTTATATTTTGCCTTTCTTCCATTTTTATATGACTGCATATTTAAATATGCTCCTATTAAAAGTCGATGTTCGATGAGAAAATTAAATGAGGTTGAAGTAAAAAAATTTTTATTTTTATTAAATTTTATGTATTTTTATTTATGAAAAACTGTAAACGCATGATATTTTAATAACTGCATATATTATAAGTAAATCGTGCAAACCCTTCTACATAACTATTACATAATTACATAACTTTTGTTGATATATACGATTGGTATATACGATTGGTATATACATTTGTGTCATGTGCATTTTTAATTAAAACTGCTAAAAGTAGACCTGACTAATAATGATCTCTATTTTTTCCTTTTTTTTTTAATATAATCTTACCTAATTTTCTGAAAATGTTAAAGTACATATGCAAGAATTGCTTAATAATTTTTGTATTTTTGAAAAAGTGATGAAAATTAACTCAGACACAAACATTCATCGTGTAAAGAAAGATCATTGTGTGTACCATAAATACATGTATGTATATATAATCTTAATTATATGTATCTTATCTTAATTATATGTATGTGTTCCATTTCTGTCAATATTGATCTTTCATCTATTAGTCTTCTTTTCTAAGTTATTGATTACTATTGACGATAAATGTCTTTGAAGTAGTTGCTTATAATATTGTAGTGCGATTTAAAGTTTCGCTTCGAATTACCGGCGACTTGGTAGTAATTACCTTGAAAGCATCTTGCGAAATCTTGAATTCTCGATCAACATCGCCACTTTCCAGCCTTTCTAAGCCGAACAATTGTCCGTTCTCCTGTTTTGTTATCAAACTCGACTCTATAGAATTGTCATTTGCTTTCTCAACAAACGTATCATTAAGATCAATTTGTTTTACGGAATCGACAGCAAAGCCATTACTAAAACCAGATTCCTGAGTAGCATTTATCAAATAATTGTTCAAACTTTGTGACGATACCGATGAATTTATTCTTGAAATATCTTTACTATTAACAAAGTATGGTTTGATACGGACTCTTCGCCGTTGTCTGTCAAAATTAAAACCTGTTTGCGACTGGCTACGCGATATTTTAGCTTGATTCACATCTGGAGATATCAGGTAATAATCATTGTTTTGTTTAATATGTTTGTTATCGTATCTATATCGCTGATATTTTGCAGTTTTATTTTCATTTTCTGCATAAAAAGGTGACAATAACGCGTCGTGAAGATTAAAATTAGCATTTTTATGATTTACATCGCGATTATTCCAAGAAAATCCAGCGGTTTCCATATTATCTATCGAGGGAGATAGTCGATGCCCGTCTACGTTATCTGTCGATGACTCGAGAAAATTTTCGATTGATTGTCTATGCGTGTTTAAGGAATCAAAAACTCTACGAAATATTTGTTGATAAGTTTGCCTTTCATCCTTAGACATCGTATTATTTGAGTATGTCTCTTGAGTCTTCACGAACTGTGGCGATATTGGTTCATCTGAAAAAAAAGAAATTGCAGAAAGCGCAGTAGTCGTCGGATAATTCGCTGGCACCACGTGAACCAAATGCTTTTGACCTTTTTGATCGGTTCCTAGGATCAATCTCGGTGCCAATTGATTCACTTCTTCCGCTAGTTTTTTCACGGGTCTCGACCGAGGTCGATATCGAGGTCTCATATTCTCGAGTCCGTGCTTCCGCTCGGATGATTCCTCTTTCCCGATCTTCTCAATATTCAGAGCCTCTTGAACGATAGGATGGTTATCCTCTTGTGGTACCGTGTCCTGATTGGCGCTCGAATCTCGTTCTGTTAACCACCAGGAATTCATCGATCGATGATGGTGCTCGGAAAAACTGTTTTCAAGACCAGGCGGGAGATTTTTCGGATCACTGTCGTCCTGCGTTCTAATCGTCGAGATTGACGTAGATTCCTCCTGTGGTGTCACGTAAACGTAGTAATTCGGCCAGAGATTATTGGCGTGGAAATGATTGCTCGTTTGCGGCATTATCGTCAACTGGAGATCATGTCGCGTCGAGATGGAATTTGGCGGTTGCTTGATCCTCCGTAGAATCCACGTGAATATGGGATTCCTCTGAACTGCGCATGGCTCGCAGTCGACGCATCCGTCCTGACATAGTATCCAGTGGCCATTCAGCAAATGATAAACGTTTCCACGCGATAGAATGACATTCTTGTCGTCGTCCGAGTAAGCGACCGGCCCGCCGTAGTAGGAAACATCCAACGGACGCTTGTAGGGTGCATTGGTATCCAGTGGCGACGGGCTGACCGATTTGAGGATAATCTCGCGTAGCATGTATTCCCAGGGTGGCACGAGATGCCACGAAAGTGGCGGTATCACGGGATTGTACCGCTGTCCGAATGGAATACCGCGACCCAGAGTAAACAGAAGAAACTGAAAGGAGATTCAAGTTATGACATCATAGATGTTTGCAAGGCGAATAATGAACATTTATAGCATGGTACATCAATATTCGTTCAAGCTAAATCAAAACATTTTCCTTCGAGACTATGAAATTATTCAATCAACAGATCCTACTTTCGGTCAAAGCCGATTTTAGTGTTTAATAATACTAAATATAAACTTTTGCAAACATATTATACAATTTGTCGGACTTGAAACGCAATTGCAAACTAAAGCTGAAATTAATATTCCAAATTATGTTGATCGTCCATTAAATATGATGCTATAAGCATTTTAACAATCTGTAAATGATTTATTACACAAAAAAAGATATTACCTCAGCCAAGATTTAATTATTACGATAAATATTTTTACACGTATTGGTACGACGTATTTCATGGACGTCCGTCCAAGAAAGTCAGAAATTCCAGGTTTAAAGGTTTAATCTATAAAGTAAGCTTTAGCTAAAGTAATATTTTTTGCAATAACAAGTTGTTAAGATGCTTATTTGCATATTTATGCCGAGACGAATTATTGTCACTACGACGATGAATTGTGTAGACTTGAGTAGATTCTTGTAATTATTTTCTTTACCAATATTAAATATATTTATCATTTTCTTACTTTAGAAGAAAGTAATCCTTGTTCCGATTCATTCCCGCTTTGAATAACCCATCCCCACTGCCCATGCGAGGCTGAGCAGTCGATTGTCGTCCGTCGCATTGAAGAAATATTGAGAATAATTAGTCGAAGTTTAGAGGAGTCATATAAAGAGCGACACGCTCACTCGTATCTAACGCCCAATTTAAATTGAGAGAGAATTTGCGGTAATTCAGTGAGTAGCTACCGACTTCGAGTATCAGAGTAAAATCATTGGCTGTCGACTTGTGATAACAGAAAAGCAACGAAGTTGTGCCGTCGGTCGAAACTACGATCACAGATTTGGCTATTTAATGAACAATCAATTTAATATTAATTTCAGCTTCAATTTGCGATTACATTTCAAATCCGACAAACCGTATTGGCGCGCAATTTATAAAACTAAAATAATACACTTGTAAAAATTTGCATTTAGTATTATTAAGTACTAAGATCTGCTTTGACCAAAAATAGGATTATTTTTATTAATTGATTTATTCTTATCAGACTAATTTCAATTTTAATAATAATTGTATATAAAATTATTATTTAATTTTCATTTTAAATGCATGTCTTCAAGTGTCTTTTGCATCAAAATGATCGTGGATTGCAATTGAATCGAATTCTGGAAATGGAGTCTCTCTCTTATGCTGAATATATATAAATAGAATATTGCAATTTATTGATTTATGTTTCTACCAATATAGATTAATTTTAATCTCGGTTTAATTTACTCTTTATCCTTTTTTAATAAAATTAGAAAAAAGATAAAAAATAAATTAAACTACATTAAGTAAAGTTAATCTACATTGAAACGGACAATAGACAGTTATATAGAGGATGAAAGTCGAAATTAAATCTGCCGCGGACAGGCAAACGATAGAGAAACGTCAATATTTGAGAAGGATGTAACAGATTAATAATGTTGGATGTAAAACGATGTCTTAAAATTGGATCGTTCACACTCACCGTCATCACAGCGTACTTTTCCTTGGATGTATACATCATTTCAGAACTGCGATCGTTTTCGCACTGACGAGATGGTCGAAGAAATCGCGGAAGAAGACAGAAAGGAACTGTCACTCACCTGACAGATGAGCAAATCATAAGGATGACGTTATCGTTGTGTTATTGAATACCGAGATGTCCGGCTAGATATTACCCATCAAGAATGTTGATATTATTCATGATTAAACATTTGTTAGGAGATCAAATAACGTAACTCAAACAGCACTAATGCTGGCTTTATCGTAAGTAATTTGAGAATACTGTATGCAGCTATATATGTAACGATTATTATATTGCTGAATCATTCGCGAAACGATACTTAAAATATATGGAATCGTTTTCATATTTCTCGAAAAAAAAAAACGTGAAGAGAAAATAGATCTCTTCTTAGAAATACATTTTTTCGATTTATCCTGACTTGTACGTCAGAAAAAAATCTAACTTAGCTATTTCAAAATTACTTTTATATAGCTGCTGCAGAAAAAGCTCTTTGACAGATAGAGAGATATGTATTTATAGTCAAAAGTACAACGCTATTTAATTCTATTAGTTTTTGAATTTTTCGGATGTTTCGAATCTGATATGACTTATTCCCTCTATTATAGTTCGTGTATAAATCGGTTAGAAAGTACGACAATTTTAATTTATTCCCGCGATACGGGAGGATTCATCATCGTCGCAGAATAGATGTATGAGCGTATAAATACACTATCGAGTTGACGTTGATCGTATCGGTCTAACGGAAACGTTCGAGAATATCATATCCGGGAGCTCGATAAAATATATACCTATATATGATTCGATGTAATCTCTGCGGTAGTGTAGCCTAGCTTGATTCTATTTCACGTTTTGGTCTATCGACCACGTGCAGTTAGATAAACCGAGCCTGTTTGTGGAGAAACGACGCGGTGAATTACTGTTTCATTAACCCATCGTATCGATATTTGATCAATAATGGAGATTATTGAAAAATATATCTAGATTGCACATTGTATTTTATTTATTATTCTACAATGTTTTTATTATATATAAAATATATATTATTCGAAGAATTATTTGTTTGATAGTGATGTTGTGCATACACAATTTGAAATTATTATAAATGCACATTTAAAATATTTAAAAATGCATCAAAATTAATAATATGTATTAAATAACGCTGTTTGAATATTTATTCTTAAACTTTATTCTTAACAAGAGAGTCATACTTTTTAATTATGCATTAAACGTATTATTTTATTTGCATAAAAGATGCATAAAAGACGCGTAAAGGAATAATAAACAGATTCGTTGATTCTTTTGAAACTTTTAATGAATAAAAAGAAGTATGGGTAATACAAATATTTTCTATAAGGGCACGCTACTTGTCGATGATATTTGTGGCGCCAACTGTGAAGATACAGACATAACTTCACCTCCCTTAGTCTATCGGATAAGAGATGAATACAGGAACAAGAGCAACTAATTTTCAAAACTGACAATTCAATAAATATTTTTTATCATAACCGCGTTTGTGTTTGACAATCAAGAAGTTAAATGTAATTGATGTGATCCTCATGTAATTCCCAAAAAAATCGGCTCTAGCATTTAAAATGGCTACGAAAACTGCCCAAATGCCAGAAGCATTTAATATGCCAACAGCAGCTAATAACAATGTCAGACTACAAATTTCTCTTCCTCAAATGCTCGATCTTGCTCTCGGAGCACCAGAAGTAAAATAATAGTAAAACTATTATCATTATCGTTTTGCAGATAAAGCGATTAATAAAATTATTGATTTCAGATTGGCGCGGTTAATTTTAATATTCTTCATCATTTTCTCCATATCTTGTTGCAACAAATAAATTTGCAGGCTGCCACAGTTGAATTTCATGGTGAAAACGCAGATCGTATTAAAGTAAGAAAAATAACACGTCGAGTAATTGAAAAAAGAAAAGTGGTAATTCTTTTCCTTATGTGAGAGCTATTGCAGAGGATGATAACATCTGCGACGACGAAACCAGAAGTAATACAACGAGTTCGAAGAGAAGATGGTGAAGACGCTGATATACTTACAGAAGGTACAATACTCATGATTCCTCTTTTGAATTCCTGTATTTATTTAATTAATTATAAATTATTAAAATGGATTTGATTCAGATATTCAAGTGCCTACAGAAATAGTTTTTAGAGTGGAAGATGTAAAACCACAAATAGAGATTGAAGAAGTCCCTGAAGCTCAGATGGTTGTATCTGTCGTAAATAATTCTACTGTAACGGTAGCACAGTTTAAAGAGCTCGAACAATCTGTACGTAGAACAAATCATTTTTAGAATTTATATTATATACGATAGCAATATAATTCACTAATAATTTAATCAATAGGTAAAACAGTTGCAAGATCGGTATCAAGTTTTGGAAGACTTGTCTACGTCTCCGGAAATCGAACGTTTAAAAGATCGAATCGCAGATCCTACCGCGGATATATGGCAATTTATTAACATCAATAAAAGATTGGACGCTAATGAACAAGGTATCGATAAGGTATACTGTTTGCTAATCTCGTAAACATCTCGTGTATGATATTTACATTTCTCTGTATCTCTAATAATTTAATAAAAATAAATAAATAAAAGTTAATCCTGAAAATATTAAAACAGTTAAACTTTATTTTAGTAATTTATTAAATTATTATTATAGCTTACAGCGATGGTAGATGTGATCAAAGGTGATGCTGGCATAGTAACAGCAGATACATCTTTGATTAATACAAGATTGGATGAACTCGAGGATAAGGTCTTCAAGATGGAGCAATGGCTTACCAATTTGCAAGCAGTTATTGATATGTTAACCGAAGATGTAGTCGCGACAACTGCTGATATAATAGCAAAAGAAAAAGAAGCAATAGAAGCAAAAGAAGAAGAAGAAATAAAAGCAGAAGCAATAGAAGCAAAAGAAGAAGAAGAAATAGAAGCAGAAGCAATAGAAATCAAAGATGTTGTACCAGAAAATGAAAAAGAAGAAAAGGAGGAAGAAGTACCTAAAATTCGTAGAGTAACACCTGAAAAGCTCGCTGTTCAAATAGGACTTATGAGTAATAAGTTTAATGATTTTGTATAAAAATCTAATCTCAAAGGCATTGTTACTTAAGTCATTTATAAATCAATCCAGTCGTTATTTTTTTAACATATTAGAGAGCTTACTGATTAGGAAATATGTATATTTAGATGGTAATGCTATAGAAGAAATACGCCAAGATGTTACTGCGTTAAAAACGAACATAGCTTATATACAACAGGAACTGCAAGATCTTAATGAAAGAGTTGCACGTATGTTGACAATGTATATTCATATTTATTTTATTTTATTATATAATATTATATTTGAATATGAGAACTAAAATGCCAACAACGATTGTCGCTGCGCCAGTAGTATCAGCGGCACAAGAAGTTGTTAGAGAATCGATTAAAGAACAACAAATAATCGAAATTACTGATGTTACCCAACGCATAATTGTATTGGAATCAGAATTTAGACATTTGTTAGAAAAACTAAATAGTATACAAGAGACTGAAAAGACAGATATCGCTGAGATTAACAATCTTATTACAAAAATGCAAAAAATTGAAACGGATATGGAGGACATCGGAGAAAAAATAAGCAAATTATTCGAAGATAAGGAAAAAAAAGAAGCGGATATTAACGTACGAGCTTTTAATAATAACATAAGATTAATTAAAACATTCCTCATTTTTTTTGCGTTAAATAATATTCAAATCTGAGTTATATAAGAGCAGCTTGTTTTTTTACTATTTATTTAAGCTGTCTTATTTATTATATTTATAATAATGTGAATTTTTTGACAGACATTACTGGAACAAATTGAAATTTTAAAAACCGTTAAAGCAAATAAAGAGGATATCGAAGATGCTTTGGCTGACAAAGCGGATACTCAAACTGTGAATAGAAAGGTAAAAGAAATTGTTAAGTTTATTGATCTATTTATCTTATTGATACAGATTGAAATATTAGAAAAATTATTATAGGTATCGCACGATCAATTTGATGCTGCTTGCGATGATCTCGCTCGTGGTCTCGAGGAAGCAATCGACAAATTGACAAAGCAAGAATCGATTTGGCAACAAGCGCTTGATGAAGTGCAGAATGAAATTGCGACCAAAATGGATAAAATCGAGATGACGTCACTGCAAGATTTTGTGAATGACAAATTAAAATCGCTTCAAGAAAAATTGAAGATTATGGTTGAAGCAAGACGAGAAATAGAGGCAGCAGGAACGAAGAAGCTGCTTAGGTAAACATTTTAGGCTTGCAAATAACTTCAATGCGACTTGACTTCTTTCTTTTTTATCCAGAGATGTTCAATGTATATCGTGCGACAAGGATGTTGTAATGAAGACAGAAGAGGTCGATAGATTTCGAAAAGAGCCATTTCCTTGCACTATCAGCATGAAACCCTATCTCACATATGAGTTGGATCAAGTTAGAAAACAACAGAAAAGATTGCCTTACAGCAGAAATCTGATCCAATTTGAGGCAGCAATGCAAGAGGAGGCAAAGAAGATGAAAACAAAGGAGGAGATGCTTGCGAAGAGTCCCAGGTAACCAGTTTTACAATATTTTATACCGTCTCGGAATCTCGAGAAAATATTACATTTTGAAAAACAAATATTACAAGCTGATATTGATTAATATTAATGAAGCATGAATCTTTTTTCAAAATTACAATTATAGACTTAACGCCTTCCAAAATTTTTAAACAGCTTAATGACAAATTATTATTTTAAGTTTGATAAGTCTGATGTATATTAGAGATCATCTCTGTAATCGATACTGCGGTGGGAGTCACACAGTCACGACTCCTCAGCAAAGAATCATGCGGACGGGTCATTTTCTTTCTCAATGGGGACCCGAGACGATACAATTGACGGACGGTTTGATAAAAGGAAAAGACGGTCAAATGTATCGCAGTCGGCCCATGTCGGGTAAAATGGATATCTGCGGTCCAAGTTGTTGGGAAGGTCAATTTATCGAGGAAACTGATCTCTCGGTGAATGTCAACTGTTCATCATAAGTAATTCACATACTCATTTCATTGGCAAAGTATATTATTCACTCTCACAATTCTCTCAGGAATGTTCGACGTCCCGTAAACCTGTTTCACTATTCCAACGAAATAGCGCTGGAAATCGTGAGTAAATAATACAATACATTATGTTTAAAGAGTTTACACATGTATTTGATAAAGGTTATTGTATAATTAAATTGAATTCAATATATTTGTTAAATATATTAAAAATGTAGAATTAAATATGCTACATACATTAAAAATTAAATATGTTTAAATACATTAAAATTAAATATATTTAAGTACATTATGTAATTATTACAATTATTGTTGTTATTACGTAATCTGTACATTTTTTTTGCCGCGAATTACAGGAAAACGAAATTTAAGGAAAAAAGATCGATAATCGAAATATCAAACTTGAGAGAAAAATCAGTATATTATATGCATTTCGTTATTGCACATTTAAAAAATTAAGAATTTAAGCTCTTCATGTAATTTTCAGTATATATATATATATACTGAAAATTACATGAAGAGCTTAA
>Ga0157364_1007373_pt1 | contig 11391 bp, 5 predicted proteins | sample AttsexASBM2_FD_111476 | JGI IMG/M metagenome (GOLD analysis project Ga0157364, IMG submission 111476) | Fungus gardens microbial communities from leaf cutter ant in Ribeirão Preto, State of São Paulo, Brazil - Atta sexdens ASBM2 | ecosystem: Host-associated > Fungi > Mycelium > Unclassified ...
TCTGAAAAAATTATAATGACGTAAACAATTCTTGAGATCTAATAAAACTTTCATTTACGTAGTAATCAGTTTGAAAAGAAAATAATTTTTCTGTATACATTTTATATATATATATATATAAAACATATTGTATGTACATGATATAATACTTGAAAAGCGTGTATTCATATTTTATATATTTTTTTTCGCATAAAATTCAATTATATCCCAACGCCTTACGGTACACGCATAACGAGTTACCAAGCAACGGAAACCAAGTATAAAAGAAAAGTAGCAGAATAAGATGCAAGGAAGAACTGTCCTCCCGATTCCGTAAACTTTGACCCGTAACCAAGCTCGATTCTCGACAGTGATACATCGCATCCTGTCGTTGGCCCGTATTCCATGAGTTTTCTTCTTCTTGCTGTTCTTCTTCTCCTCCTCCTCTTTCTCTTCTTCGAGAACGGCCTCATCTTATTTTTGTTTTCCCACTTCCCTCGTCGAGTGCGTGGCGAGTGCACTGACTCATTGTCAGAAGGAGCGAAGGCTTAGTCAGTGGCTGGCATGCATGTACAGAGAAGAAGAAGAAGAAGAAGAAGCAGACGAAGACGAAGAAGAACGAGAAGAAGAAGAAGACAACAACGACGACGAGGAAGAGACTACTACAATAGAGGGAGTCTGTCCGCTGGGGCGTAGGCGATGCTTTTCGATTCTTTTTCTTGTCGATGCTCCTTTGGTACGCCTTTGTTGCCCCTGTTCCACTTTACTCATTTTTCTATCCACCTTTTGCCCTCTTGTCTCCGATCAGAGTTCTCGATGGCCTTTTTGCGTGAGATGCGCCGGTGGCGAGGGCGAAAATAACAGGCGCGAATGCCAAGGAAGAAAAAGAGAACTGAGTCCCATCCACGGACTGTTTACTGGCATAGTGGATCGAAAGATCAACTAAATATAAACGGACGGTGATCGAGTTGTATCTCTTTCTCTTTCTCCATAAGTAAATTCGTCTTGATGTGCTCCAGCATTCCTTCCAAGTTTTTGTGTCGATTAACCGTACAGCAAAGTTAACTTTTCATCAAGTTAATTATGCGAATACTTAACACGTGTTCCATAGATACGTTCATTGAACTTGTTGAGAATTTCTTAAGGCATATAAAATATATTTTACACGCGTACAAACAGATGAAACATTACAGTCTACATAAATTATTAATAAATTTTAATATTTTTGCCAGTTTCTGAAATAATATTTATTTATAATGTTTTATAATTATTCTTTTCATAAAAGAAAATATAATGTGTTTCTTAATAAGAAATATAAATGTGCAATAAACTTCAACTTTTCATGATATAACTGCATGATTTAACACAAAACATATTGTTAAAAATAATGTTACAAATTAGCGTTTAACGTGCGGAACTATTTACGTCTATCAATATCCGAATTAATTATTTTGTATTGTCGTGTAAGCCTCATATCCATATTTATGCGGACGTTGACATGTCGCGGATGCGCGACCGCCGGCGTTAATAAATGCGGTTGCACTTTCCTAACGGTGCGGGTTCGCGACTGGCCGGCTTAAATCGAACGACGAAAGAATACGGATCACAGAATTATTACCTACGTGGACCATTGTTTGTACTCTCATTGGCATTCATGGAGTACGTAGCTCTGTATCCTATCAATGGTATAATGTCCGATGCTATTATGAGTTATCGCGCTATTGTCTGCTCAGCAGCTTATCCATTCGACATAAAACATCTTAATACATTTTCCGAGCTGCTTTGAATAATTTGGAGAACTCTTATGAGTTTTCGCAAGCATATACTTTAAGTTTTTTATATAGTCTTGTTGAGCGGTAGGCTGTTGGCGATTGAGATAAGAATTTTGTTCATATTGAATTATTTAACAATTTATTTATTTTTATTATTAAGTATTTTTTAATAATAAATTTTTATTGCGCATATTACTTACATTGAAACTTGTTATGGTAACGGAGGACAACTTGCAAATCTGCTTCGATTGCTCCACACATTATTATTATTTGAAGATGCTCTTATAGTCAATGCGATATTTGAAGATGCTCTTATAGTCAACACCGCCGATCATAATAGCGTCGTGAACAATGCGGAAATTGCCGGGAAGGAGCTACGACAGCATCGTCTCGAAAAATGGACAGGGGGAGAGGATCATTTCTGGTACGAGGAACGCGGTCGTTATCTCGGGAGGACGAGAGAGGAAAAAAAGGATAAAACTCGTAAATCGCGGCGGCTCCGCCGCAGCCGGGAGCGAGGGAAGTCGCGGGAAAAATAATCACGCACGCCGCCGTGCGCAGTTTGGTGCACGCAACTTGCACACAGGAAGAGTACAAACGCTTCTTACAAACGCGAAAGCGGTTATAGTTACGCGTCGCACGCATTTAATGTGTCTACGTGTGCACTATGCGCCCCGTCCCACTGTACTCCGGGGACCGGGGACAATTGCGTTTTGCGGCAGGGGAAAGGCATATCTGCATACATGTGGCATAATACAATTTGCGATGCACCGTACGTACACCTCCTCGCGCGACCGCGCGGTATATGCGACCGCTTGGCTCGCCAACGCGCGCGACTACCATGTGCACTACGCCGCATTGCGGTTCGCCGCTTGATGGAAAACGCACTTTTACCTCTCAACGCAGTATTGCGCCTTCCGACGATTCAGAGCCACCTTTCTACCTAAGGCACCGCACGTGTCGAAGACCTGACACGAACGTTCTCACGCGCACAAAGTTTCAAACGCAACGATAACAGGTTATGCCTCATCGCACCTTGTGATACTACATTACACTCTGATGCGAATTTTACACTTGACGTTATACATAATATTTTGTTAGTGCTATGTTTTATTATTAAATGTTATTATCCATATATTGAAATATTCTGACTTGGTCTTATGTTTAGAAATATAACGCCAAGAAATGTTGAAATCTAACGTTTGAATTCTAAACAAGTCTTTGATTAAAAATTTTTTTCACGAATGTACAAGAGTATGAGCTATAATAAATCGCGAGTTTTAATCAAACACAGATCTGAATTGCGAAAGTTTTGAAACTCCGATCACATTTCATTCTGATGTAAGAAGCAAGTTATAACACTAGCCTGGAGGTTCTCTCGCTGGCAATTGAGCGATGTATTTTCGGGAGATAGCTCGAGAGCTTGCAATCGCTATTACTGATTATATTATACATGCCTTTCTCTTGCGGGAAACGCTTTGTCAGGGTGTAGCGCCAGAAACAACAGGGCTGCCTTCCGTCGGGTCGAGTTGAATTATACACGTGTAGGCTACTATTCCCATTAGGTGGTCGTTACGTCGCCGTGGAAGGTAGCTCTTCTGTATCGCCGCGATAGAGATACGTAGATTTGCCGATGGAGTGATTTATAGATAACTAAATTGATACGTAAGTAAGTAGATAAAGAAGAGACCAGTAATAAAAGATAGGTATTTTCAGCGCTATCGAGATGGTAATGATGCAAAGCGAAACGATCGTAAGACACGGCTCTTAGCGGTATCCGACGAGATTATAAGCAAAAGCAAGCTACGATGTAAAGGTTCGATGCACTCGTACGCTATATTGTCTCGTTGCTGAAAGACAGGCATCATTGTGTCGTACAACAAATTTATTTTTATAGCGTGAACATTTTATTCGGTATTATCTTTATTAAGGATTATATTTGGGACTGAACGCGAGTATATAACTCTGTAAAGTATACTTTCATAATTTTTACACTGAGAAAAATATTTTTATTAAACGGAAAGGTTCAGCAGGAATGGTATTTTGGTGAGACCAAACAGAATTTCTAATTATGATACCAGAAATTCTGTTTCATTTCACCAAAATGTTATTCTTATTGTATTTTTTTGTTAGTTTGATCAGAACACTTTTCTCAACGTCCATAGAATCTCAGTGACTCAGAATTTAATTTATTATTGGTAATTTTAATTGAGAAGATAGTATTATTTTAATTCAATGAAGTGTTTAAGATCAAGAAATATTAGTAGAAATTTTCGACTAAATGAGAAGTTTGCAAGTATCACGATTGTCTTCAGAAAAGTAATATCGTTTACCACAACTATGCAGCGACTAGCGTTATCTCAATCACAAGAAGATACCTGAATTTCTAAGCATGTAACTTCCATAACCGTTATGTACACGTTATCTTTGCCGCGTTTGCGCATGTCTTGAAAGCACCGTTTCCCAAACTTTCGAATCCTCTTTCTAAAATTTTCACTGCTTCTGAGATAAGCAAGAAAGAGACATATATCTTACAACATACTTCTTCACATCCATGGATTCATATAATATCAGAATCTAAACAATTTCTGAAAGAACGGTTGCAGTTGTGCAATAACAACATAACATGATATGTCTGCACGGATTAGTACGATTAACCGTTTAGTTATGTTTGTGACAATAAAGAAAGACGTCGTTCCGTCAAAACGTAACGCTGAAGGTATTTAAATGTCCGACGGTATTCCGCGTATGTCAGACTAGTGTAGAATAAACGAGGAACGCATCATAATCTTCAGGCCGCATCGCGGATATAATTCACCGTGAAGACAACAGCGAGTTGTACGCGACCATCTTCCCCCGGCTTTCCTCTCATGTGATCAGGTGGATCTTTCTTCTGAGGTATCCCGCGGTGACTTTAACGAGACAATTGCGACGCTTGAGGAAGAACCCCTTAGGGCCGAAGTTCGACTCCTACGCGCCGTGGAAGTCAGCCTAAGCCAGCCGAAGGAGTTGGTGGCGGCGCGTCATTTGAACATGTGGACCATGGCGTGTCGCGAGCAGGCGTGTACGCAATTTGTCTCGTCCTCAGATAATTACGCCATTATACTTACCTTCTTACCTTCCCATCTTGTACCCTTAGCCCCCCCCCCTCTCTCATTTCTAAAGAATCACGCTAGCAGACCGTCCACCTTCGTCGTGCTCACAACTTCCTTCTCTGTCCCTCTTTCCTGGTCACTTATTCTCTCCTTGCTCTTAAGCGAAGCTTCCCTTTCACAAAACAGTTTCTTCCCTCTTCTTCTATCCAAACCTACACGATTATTCATCTTTGTTTGCGGTTGTCTCGGGGCGTACTATCTTAATTAATACAGAGGACACTTAATGTATCGCTGATTTATGTCATTCGTCTACACTAGCGGGATCTCTCCGGAATATTCGTCGAGGACGAACCACTGTGATGTTGATCGCCTACCCGCTCATTCGTATTAACAACGCGTTAATAGCTCCGCCGCTTAGAATTATCGCGGATTCGTCGCGCGAGTTTGTCTAACGACCGTTTGCATTCGTCGAACACACTATTTGTGTCTTGGCGACACTTAATTCACGCACGTATGATTCGCTTCATAGTTCTTTGATAAATTGACAAGTTAACAAGTTGTGAAATAACAAAGTTCTTTCAGTTTTATGAGGCTATTAAAAAGTTAGATAATTTACATATACATACAGAACCTCTTTTTTCACGTTAGCTTTGTTGTATTTTCTCACTTAATTGAATTCTTTTAAAATCTTATCTTTTATTAACGTGCCTTGCACGTTTAGCGCTATTTAATCTTTTTCTTATGACTTGTATTTTAATGTCGATATTAATTTTCTTGTTTATGATAAGCATTAAAATTTAAAATAAATCGCTAAAAGACGTTGCCATTGATCTTTGCGCTTTATATTTTTGTTTCCATAATTTGTATAATATTAATATATTTTTTGCATATTTTCGTAAGTAATTTTTCAAGTAATTTTTTTTTATTCCCCCGTGTAAGTATTTAATTAGATTATTAAATAGTTTATTTATGAATAATCTTGAGATATTAAATTTCACCGAAAAGCTATTACACCCACAATAAGCTAATACATTGGCAAATTCAGTATTAATATGAATTTCACCTGCTCGATACGACAGCATCAAAAGGCTATTAGATATAATGGGATGATGACATATCATTCGCGATATCCTGACAGCATTAGGCGACGATCGCTCATAATTTTACGAGGTGTTAAAACCGGGTGCGAATCTATGAATTCAGCTGCAAAGCAAGATCGACATATACGCTCTCACGACATAATATGTAAAGATCGTCGTAAAATGCGCTGCCTACGCACCAAATAGAGTCGTATAAAATCGTGGAGACATCTTTATTAGGGGCTCCGTAGGACAGTTAGAGAGATATCCGTAATCTCGTATAAATGTCGACCGCGTAAAATTTCGATGAACATTTCGATCTCTTTCGACAGTCACGTTTGCGCTTTAACGACGTGACGATCCTTGAATTATGATCATTGACGAGCGTAAAATCTTTTTTCGAAATTTAAATTATGTATCTGATGTAACTTCACGATGCAAACGAGGGTTGATGACCGTATTAATGGGATAATTAAATAGTATTAGCATCTCTCTCGCTAGAAAGATATATTCGTAGAAATCGTAGAAATATTAATTCTATTTGAGATTCAGGTTAAATATAAAATTACATCGAATATCATATGAGTTTGCATGACAATTCTATATACATATATTGTAATATATATGTAAATATAAGATAATTATGTTATTATAAATTCCTTGAGACATTGAATAATTTAAAAAGAAATGTTAAATAGTTGTTTGTACAACGCTTAAACAATTTTTTTGTCGATTTAAAAGAATTTATGTACATTTCATTTTTTGGGAAATTGCAGTTATAATTATGTGGCTGCAATTATTACAGTATTGATATAATTTTGAGCAAAGTATAAAATTATTAATAACTTACAAAAGACAACTGTCGTTTTTTTATCTAACAAAGCACAAAATAATGGACAAATTCTTGAATCACACATTATATATCATTGAATAGCACAGCAGTAGCCATTAATTAAGAAAGCCAGAAAAAGAAAAAAAATACTTCGTTTATTGACCTTTGTTCCGCCGCAAGTTTGTCGCGGAATTAGGTATGGTATCTTAGGTAATTAGGGATTGCCACATTTCGCTAATTACCTTTTAGTGGTTAGGCACGACTTGTGTGGCGAACTCAGCCCGGTGGCAAGCCGCTGCACTAGGATTTATGGTTTGCCGTGGAAGAACAAGGTTCCTTCGTGCGAATACCTAAGACTATGACTAAGAGATGTAGGGAAACGTGCATTCTCTCGAGTTGTGCGATCGGCCGGCATTCTTCCGCGTCGATAATACACATGTTGCATCGCCTTGTGGTGGCGTATTAAGGGTGCCGATTTTGGCGTGAAAGACAGTTCATCGAGAGCTGATTTGATACTACTATAAATTTTGATGTGCTCTGCGATGATCGAAGTACTTAACAAAACTTATTTCAAAGTATTCACTCTAGAGAATTCCTTCCTGCTATCTTTCTAGCAGACCGCAAATGGTCATTAAAAATATTTGGATCAAATTGTGCTAAAAATATAATAGGAACTTAGAAATTTATGCAATAATGTTTCTTTACAACATAATAAGTGAATTATGATAATTAATATTTGAAAGTGTTTTATATAAATAGATAAGCGTGCTGCATAAACTTTTTCCTTTTTCTTAGCACTTATTATGTTCATTACGTTTATACGAATTACATACATTAGATAAAGAGAAATGTTTCCTAGATGTACATTAAAAAGTAGACATAAAAGAATCAAGTCGTGTCTTGATGATCGTATTAATTTCCATTGACCTGCCGAGGTCAAACCTCCACCTGTTTCATCCGCCCATATCCGATGAGAGACGTCGGATCCCGGATCGAATTTGATTTTGATTTCTCCGTTTTGTGCACCTTGTTTAAGCGTGGGCGAGGATCCCCGCGGTTTACCAGGCTCGTCGGCCTCGCTGGTTCCGAGAAGTCGAAACGTCCAGTCGTATCTCACACAAGGAAGGGGGATTTCGTGCACTTCGGAGCCTCTCTACGAATAATGTACATCGCCGTTGCTCATCGTCCAACTCCATGACCCCTGGGGATAGAGGCGATACCACGATTAGTAAATCGCGTGTTATCGCTCTCTTTCATGCTTTCTCTCTCTCTCTCTCTCTCTCTCTCTTTCTCCCATTTTCTATCCTTCGTTTTGCATTACTTTACCATTCCGTGTATGTTTAAAATACACCGGACTTTACCCGCGACAAATCGTCCCGATATATCGATAAACCATTACTACATACGTACGCCTCTAGATCTTCCGGCACTTTTGAATTCATAAAGTATATTAAAGTATCAGCAGCTATATTTACTGACCGAGGAAAGCTTGTTCTCGAACGATATTTATCATTTTTATTTTTCAATCATACAACTTGATGAAGTTTTAGGAAAAAGCTGCACGTTTAACGAAGATGCTTGGGATTATCTATATTAACGATATTAACAACTATTTTGCATAGCAAAATCATTAGCATTTTATAATATTAATATTAATTTTTTAGAATTTTGTTTTTGTGTACGCAAAATATAATAATAACATCAAAGATTTCGAAATATTAATTAGATATCATGACAATATGCAGTCAACATTTACATAAAACAAATAAAATTTTGATTTGCTGAGAAACTAATATGCTTTTAAGTTTACACTTGTATCTCCTACTGTTCGCTTTTCTGGATGGTCCTATCTTCGGGGATACTCGTTGTCTCGATTAGTATATGCCGAAGAGATGAACGACCAGAACCTTATTTATTCACAATGGAGCCAATCAATGAGGGTTAATTATTATCGATGTCGAAGCCCGTTTGGCTCGTTACATCGATGATAAATCGGCGACTCAATATCGGAAAGTCGTCATTTTTCATTACGTAAAATCGCATGTTTGTACTCTTTTATTCGCCTCTCAAGTAATGAAGGGGACATGAATATATTTCTTTTTCTGAATCGTTACATTTCAATGAATCCAATATTTTTCAATGAATCTAATAATGATTCAAATAAGAAATTCTTATTAAAATAAATCACAAAATTCTTGAAATATATATTTAAATCATTTTTTATTAATAAATATTGGGTTGCAATTTTCTCCACTAATAGCAATTTTTTTTCTTCACATTTTTAGTTAGTTCTTCGAAATCACGTGTATTATAAAAATATGATTATTATCTATATGTTAATAATAATTTAAAGATTAAAGATATTTTCTAAAATATTAGGCATATTTCAAACTATCATTATATTACTATGATAGTCCAGAAATTAAAGATACTTTTCTTGAGGTTTTTTGCTTTATGTGCACTGATAACATATCCAAAAAATTAATCAGTAGTTTCCTAAACTCAATGCGATAATTATAAAAAACGAGAGAGATCGAGGAAGCAGAATTTGTATAGCCGCGTATCTCGTAAATAGACACGTTTACTCGGACAGACCTTGTTATTTGCCAAAGCCCCTTATTAACGGCTTTAAAGATCGGCGAGCACGCACTAAACCACTGCCTTTGAACTGTTCGCGCGATTATCGTTTCTGCAGCCGAGAGTGAAACACCTGATTCTGTGGTGAAATCTGGAAGTACCGAGTAAAATCCTCTATGTAAGCGATCGATCTTATATATCCTAAAGTACATACGAATAATTATATTAATTGAATATCAATGGACGATAAATTTATCGGGACACAGATATATCCACGTCGAATATGTATTATAAATAGCTGACGAAACGTCAAACGGCTAAATGGACTTTAATGTATTCGATCTTTCAATTATACGAAAATATTTTAGCTTAGCGGGAGCTATACTTATATTGCGGATAGTTTTTAATTTAATAAAACTGACAAGTTACTAAGTATAATTTTATATATTAAAAAAAAAATAATTAATATTTAAACTGTTTAAATATTTTATTATTATTTTTCTCAATATGTAAAGTAATGATTAATATGTATAGATATTAATTGGAAATATATAAGAAAGCGTAAATTTTAGCGCGCGCGCGCGTGTGTGTGTGTGTGTGCGTGTGTGCTTTGCATGTTCATACAATATCATATGTGACACAGAAATCTATGCGTTTAAATTTTGACGTGACATTTATATATTCCTCGTAATCTAAGCTTTTTATGAAACAAGTATACCGATTTAATAGAGCAGATAAATCAGTTTATACTATTAATGATGTAAATCGATGTATATAAGATATATTAAAATGACAAAAAATTATATAAAATTACTTGCAATACAATTACGATAATGTTAAAAAAATCGCTTTAATGATTTCCGTCCACGAGATTGCATTTTAAGTAAATGCAGCGGCGAGGAAGTGGCACTCCGCGTCATTAATCGCAGCTTATATTGATGGAACTGTACCCATCTATTAAATACACAGTTGAGATACTGATTGAACTGTATCTTGGGTAAGAGATTGATATCAAAAAGATAGTCCATTGACATTTACCGTGGACAGACTATACCCGGAAGGAGAGCCGTTTCGTTTAGGTTAATATGGATGAGCGGCGTATTCCATCCTGGATGGATGGATTTATGTCGACGAGCTCCATTGAAAATACAATCAGCGTATGTCATTCTCGAGTTTGGTGGAAATCGTTGCAGTTCCAAATTGGAACACCCATGCTGTTGATAAATTTAGTTCCCGTTGCACGTTTTTGAAGTTTATGTAAAATAAAATCAAAATTAAAAAATTGAATGTTTATGTAATTTTTTTATTTCTTGAATCTAAAAAAAATTAAAAATATAAAATGTAAGATATATTTAGTTAAATGTATGAATATAATTTACAACGCGCGCACGTGAATCTAAAAGTGCCAGAATAAACTACTTATATAATAGAAGACAGAAGTAGTTCTGCAAATACTTTTGCGAATCCGTTTTATTCATCACATATATTAATTTACAAAATATTTACATATTAAGTTATGCTGTGATTTGAAGTGGAATGGCATTTTACAGCTGTATTTTTATTACGACTATAGATATAAAATAGATCTTTCCGACAATCGGCAGTTAAAAGGTGACTGATAAACGCGCTAGGAAATACCTCACGGAAGATATTCCTTGGTGTTCACGAGTGCCTTATTAGGATGAGAAGCGAGGGTGAAGTTTCTGATAGGTGGAGTGTCGTTGCAATCTAGGCAGGTAGGCGCCAACAATACCGAGAGACTGTCAAGAAGAGAAAACCGTCGACACCGCGTTAACGACTTGCTGCCATGTAGGGCTGCGACGCCATTTCTCGCGCTAAGGTAAAAGCCTCTCGAGCTATCTTGAGAAAGATAGCTAGAGAACGAGGAAGGGGAACAGACGCGACGAGGACATAAATAGAGGAAAGGAAAGAAATGGATCCTATGAAGCTTTAGCATTCATTGCTTCGGCATGCAAAACGGGTGTTGCCGGCTTAACGAAAGATAGAATTATAAGTTCACGCAAGAGATTTAAATGTACTTAAATTTAACACAAAGA
>Ga0157364_1007374_pt1 | contig 11391 bp, 6 predicted proteins | sample AttsexASBM2_FD_111476 | JGI IMG/M metagenome (GOLD analysis project Ga0157364, IMG submission 111476) | Fungus gardens microbial communities from leaf cutter ant in Ribeirão Preto, State of São Paulo, Brazil - Atta sexdens ASBM2 | ecosystem: Host-associated > Fungi > Mycelium > Unclassified ...
ACATATATTTTATTAAATACGTTAAATAATAAATGCTAACTGTATTTACTTATTGTTAGTCTTTCCTTCTGCAACTGTTACATCGGGAAAGAATGTTTTCCATGGGGCATACACATTTGGAACTGTACGTATTAATTTCATGATGTTAACAGTCATATATAAAACTATATTTTCTGGTAACGTCAAGATTTTTCTGCTTGATTCAATATTTGCCATGATTTCCTTTTGATCTACATCATTATCTAGACGTTTCAGAATGTCAGTGAGAAACTCTTCTTGTTGCAATAAACTGAACATGTAAGGATTACTATCTACAAATATTTGAAAAAATTCATATTATATATATATATATATATATATATATTTTTTTTTTAGTATATCATACTATTTCTATTCCCATTATAAAATTATTGATTAAAAAAAATTTTTAGAAATGAGATTTTACCTTCATTATACAGTGCTATTTTCATTAAATCATTCGCAACTCTTTCCCCTTCTATCTTCAATTGAGCAATATCATTTAATTTCTTTATTGCTACTTCTTTTAATCTGTCAATTGTTAACACAGTGTCATATAAAAGCTCTTTAATCCACTTTACACTTTTTTCATACTTCTCGTATTCAAACTATATTAACAAAGATATGTTAGAACAGTTACAAATCGTTTCAAATAGCTCTAATTACTCTTATAAAAGAAGAAATTATAATAAATTGTATGTTACACATATAATGGATACATACTTGAAGCATCAAATAAACACTAGAAGATTTGTATGAGAATGCTATGGGCTTTTGAACACTAATTCGAGTAGTAGCTAGTGCAGTATCTGCTTTTAATTCGTCTATTATTTCTTCATAAGGAATCAATTGATCATCTCTTTTCACCGGAGATTCCATAATGAGTTCTAGCAATAGTGGAATATATTTTTTGTATACTTTACTAATGGAAGTAGTGTCCATGACGATAAACATCTAGATTTAAATAAAGACTACAATTAATTATATCATATTTGATAAATGATGTACGATTACGCTTAATATGAATATATAATGTCCTAAAATTTTTGTAAATAAACAAACAAATATTTCTTTAAATTAATTTTCAATAAAATTATACAATAAGAGAACAAGATACTCACATAAATAAAGATTGTATCGGCGTTCTCTAGATAGGTAAATAATGGTAGTAATTTGGCATCTAATTCAGGATGCTGCTCTGAAGAGTCCGTACTGTAATTTTCAATGTGACGAAAGACAATGGAATCTATATCAGGTACAGGTATACTTTCTAACACTTCGTCGGGTATATGTGACTTAAGAAAAAAAACATCATCAATAGCAAGAAGATTGCCAGTGGTAACTTTGGATATAAAATACTTTAATTACACAAATATCTATCTTATTTTTAATTAAAACATTCACATACATTTTCGCTTATGGCTTGGGAAAGAAGTATATCGTTTCTCGCTAACCCAAGCATGCCGAATTCACGCATCCGATCGATTTTTCTTTTTCTCTCCTCTCCCGAAAATATCTTTAACATTTCACGGCTGGGTGTGCCTTTCACAACAACCATTGGAGTCTCAACAAAATATTTCTTGTAAAGATTGAACCAGTAACTTTTAGATTCATTTTCTAATATTTTGAGATAATGTATAATGTTCAACCTATGATTCAGCTGTTAATGAAAATGATCAATATTTCTAATAAATATTTACAATCAATATTTCTAATAAAACGCAATTTATAAATAAATCATATGTGTAACATACTTCTTTGAGTGCTTTTCCATATAACATATGTTTAAACAATCCATTTGCGATTGTATTATGTGGATTATTTTCCAGATCATTTAAAATTTTAGTAATATATCTACGAATTATAATCCTCATTCTTTTTAATTGTATACCAACGTCAGTTGTATTTTTAAGTACTTTCATCACAGACTCCTTGACTAGAGGAACTTTACTACCCGGCACATTCGGAAACATTAAACTTAAAGCTGAAGTCGAGAATTCATGGAAGTAATATTCATAGGAAATCTGTTCCTTGGCAAATTCTTTCTGCAATACACCTTCGGTTGTGTCAGTCAAATATTGCGAGATTAAACAAAAGCCAAAATAGTCATACAATTTGTTAATGGACGGTCCTTGCCAGGCTATACGAATATAAGCTCCAGTACATGAGTAGCACGGATATTGGAATTCTACATCTATGCTTTTTGTAAGCGGTTTAATTGGAGTCTGCCAAGGTCTTTTAAATTCGCCTCTGTCTCCCTATAATTTTAAAACTAAAATCAAAATTATCGCAAACACAAAATAAAGATTACAATGTCAAAATAATATATGTATATACACATAAATATGTAATAATATAATATATATTATTACATAATCACATATTCTAATTTATTATTAATATACAATATAATTTTTAACAAAATAAATTCATAATATTTTTCATTTATCCTTGATATGTTTATTTCTTTAATTTCTAAATTAAATTTCTAAATTTAATCCTAATTAATAATATTTAAATTAAAATAAAAAATTTTTAAATTAACTTACTTTTGATATTATTTTCTCTTCTAAAGGTAGTAACGTGTCTAAAATTTTAGTATGATCTACTTGACCTACTATTAACACAGTTAAGTTTTCTGGTCTATAATATTCTTCATGATACTGTCTGATATCTTCAAGAACAAGATATTCCGATATGTAATTCGATGTACCTGCAAGTATACAATAATAAATAATACTTGCAAACCCATTGCAATGAAAGTAATAAGCTGTAAGTTGTAAGAATTAATTGACAAATTATAGTAGATTATTCTTCTTATATTCGAGCAATCAATTTCTTACGTCTTACGATTTATTATCTCCATTGTAAACGATTCTTAGAGTAGGATAATTCGAAACTCTCTCAATACTCATTTTCGTATACTCATTAAAAATTTTTCCCAACAAAATACTGATCTTAGTCCAATCAGATCCTCATAATTTGGATTCATTTCACATCGATTTACGCTTTGAGCTATAATTTTTTATAAAAATTATACTTATTATCGGAAGTCAAAGTTGACAACATGTTTGTTTTTTTAATATCCAAGATACCTGTTGTTCAATACCGAGCATTTCATACGAATTCTCTTTTCGTTTTTATTATTCATCGAAACATTTCGAATGATAGGAAATAATAAAAAAATGTCAATAATGAGCAATAAATAAATACATAAACAATTAAAAAATAAAAAAATTCCAAGTTTTTATTCAATACATTCAGTACATTCCATTTGTTGATAATTCCTCCATTTTTTTTATAAATAATTGATGAAAAATAGCAAGTCTCAAAAAAATAAACATCAAATATTAAATTTTGCACAAATTTTTTCGATATCTCATTCGAGATTGAAACCACGTTACAAAATTCTGTCACCCGCTAGATTGCTCCAAAGAATCAAGGGAGAGTGGAGCGAATTCAACCGAAAACCGCCGTTTGTTGAAGTGAGTACGAGATATAATACTCCAACATGCTCCAATATACTCCTGCCATAGTTCCTACTCACTAATGAGTGCATTGGAATGAGTAGGAACTATAGGTTTGTTCGCTTCGCATGTTCTAACATGCTCTAAAATGCTCCTACCATAGCATTTACTCGCTCTATCGCGCACATTGAAGTGAGTAGAAACTATAACAAGAGCACATTGGAGCATGTTGGAACATGCGACGCGAACAAATCTTATAATAGGAACATATTGGAGCATGTTGGAGCATGCAACGCGAACAAACCTATAGTAAAAGAGTGATGAAACATACGGTGCTGCACACATTTCTGGATAAATGGCGGAACCAATCAAAGAAAAGAACGCTATCCACTTCCTTAATTCTCTGAGTTGCCTGAAGGGAATTCTATATAGAAAACATTAAAAGAAGAAAATCAAAAGGTCGGTAAAAAATCTATACAAGGATCTGGAAGAAGAAGAAGAAAATCCTTGTTCAACTTATAACTGTTGGGAGTGAGGGGGACGCAGATAGCTCTACACTGCCCACTAATGATTTTGCATAGTGGATACTCGAGTACTCAGAGTATTGAATGAAGGGGGGAAATTCGTGTATTGACAAGAAAATTAAACATTTTTTATACCTTGAACAATTGAGCTATATCCACAATTTTCGGGATACATCGCTTTCATTAATTCAGTATAAGTTACATATTCTCCATCTAATTCTTTAGTCCTGGTATCAAAATAAAATGTACCTCCATTGTCTCCATATTTAGTAATATGATGCACGTTTATAATATACGCTGCTTCCTATTAAAATATAAAAGTTTTAAATAAAAGTTCTAAACATTTCTTCATATAATTTTTTGACAGTATATAATTATCCATATTAATATTAGATATGTTAATAACTTATCAGAATATATATATTCAGAATATAATGAATATCCTACATAGAATAACTCATATCTCTTTTATCTATTAAATTATGAATAAAATGTTTCACAAAAACAAAATATTTTGTAATATATTACATTAGATAACAAAAGCAATATATATAAATATTAAATAAATTTATATAAATATTAAAATTTTTTTTACCGAAAGTGTAGGATAAAGAATATGATCAAGATATACAGGCAGTAAGGAAAAAAATCCTTTTGTCTCACTTGTTCTCATACTGTAACAAGTATAATCCTGAAATGTATGAATCTCGGCATCAAGTGAGTAACATCTGTGAGACCAGCGAGTCAAAAGATTTTTATAGGGATAGTCTTCACTACCCATCAATACAAGATGTGACACTGCTTCAGGAAGACCATCGTCTGTGAACACTTCGGTAGCTGAAAAAAAGAATTGGTATAAATATAAAGATGATTAAAAATACTTTGATGTTTTCTAACTTTTATTTCAATAATCTTTTCATTGAATAGGAATTAACGTAACTTTGTTTGATTTGTTAAGAAAAGATACAGACATCTAGAATTAAATTAATTCCGAAAGAATTTTTTAGAATTACAATTTCGAAGCAGGGTGCCAACTTTACACACCCAATCTGTCATATTATGTCAACATATTTCTGCCATTAGAACACGAGCTTACTGATGACACTGTGCCAATTTGATAAACTTTGCTATACCTCTGCCAGCATTCTATCAACAGCATTGTATGTACATACATGTAGCAAATATTTTGTAGTCTATTGTCGAGCAGAATCTATTCTCGACAGATTATTGTTAGCTACCTAGGAGTCAAAGTGAAAGGGAGAACTCCATATAACATTATATCCTCTATTAACACGTATATTCAAAAATTACCGATAGCGAAGTGGCAGCTGACAATCGGATCACTTACGTCCGCGATACAAATTGTCAGGCCAGTTTTCAGGGATCTGTACATAGCAAGTGGTATCTTATCGTTGATCATCATCGAATATACCATCCTGAATACCCCGTTTGTTGGCGGATTCACGTCCGTGATCTCCGCGAGACGGGGAGTGCGGAAACCCGGAACACCCGGATATACAAATCTCGCGAAGTTCATTCACAAATTCCAGTTCTATTGTTCTGTACAGTACTGATCGATACTGCTTACTATCAGATACCGTGCCAGAAATATATACACTTCGTTAGAATGTTCTAAAATGTCAAGTGACACGGTATTGATATTGAAAATAGTATAGTTCACGTCACGTTTGCTATAGATTTTCAGTACTATCAGTGCATTGCAGTGCATTTCCGGCCAATGGCTCCGTTCTAATAGATCGTTAGACTCCTGGACGCAAGTAGAAACACTATTTTGACAGACATGGCGAGATATTCCAGTGACTCGGACTCGGACCATAGTAGCAGATACCGAAGGAAACGAAATCGAAAATCAAGGTAAAAAAACGCGAGAATAATATCTGATTCTATTGTTAATTTAAAGGTTAGGAGTTACAATTTTCAATTTGTACTCACATTATGTACATTTCATTAATTTTAAGTTTATTAATTTTTATTATGCAATTTAATTTTAATTTATTTTATTTATTAAATAAATATTAACATTATATTTCTACTAGAACGTGTTTAAATTAAAGTAGATATTTATATTGGTAGAAATGGATCTTATTGACAATCTTATTATTTATAAGCAGAATATTCAATATTATAATAATTTTTTTGCAGATCTAGCAGCTCAGACAGCAGTGAATCCTCGCCACATCGAAGGAGATCCTCAAAACATTCTAAAACAAAGCGTAAACATCGATCACACTCGAGAAGTAGAGGAAGAGATCGAAATTCAAAGAGCCATAAAGGATCCAGGAGCAGTCACTCGAGAGACCGAGATAAAAGACGTTACCGTGCTAGCACAGGTAGATCATACTCTTCAGATCGTACAAAAAGGAAGGCTAGATCTACATCCAGAGAAAAATCACGAAGTCCTTCCAGCAGTTCACAATCGAATCAACCGAAAATTAATACAGAGAAAAGCCAAGTCTTAATGACAAAAGGTAGAAACGCCTTGGCTTTTATGAATATTACATTTAAATATTTTAATGATATTTCATCACTAAGAGATACAAATTATATATTGCTTTTTAGATGATTTTCCCATTGAGCCACGTTTCAAAGATAGTGTACTTGAAGAAATAAACGCTGAAGGTTTCATTCCTAAGCAGTTCACTTCATCTGCTACTAAGGAGAGTAAATTTAAAAATATTGTAATAGACATTACTTCAGATACCATACAAGTTCCATTAGTATCTAATATTGCCAGTGGCCCGGAAAGTATATTTCATACATCAGTAAGTTTTAGTTGTTTTTGTACTTCCTGACTCGTACATAAATAACATTTGTTCTTTCTTCTCAGATTATGATGGATCAAGAAGCAAGATTCGATAAATGGGTGAAAAAACTCTATACTCTTAGACAGAAAGCTATAGCTGACTTGACACATACAAATATGACATAATTTAAGATTTAAAAGATTTAGATTAGCATTTTTTAATACACAAATGCATATGAAAATATATTCTGCATGTAAAAATACAAAAAATATATATATGCAATAATTATGTAATTTGAATTATATAATTATATAATTTGAAATATATGTTTTATATATATATATATATATATATATAAATAATTTGAATAATATAAATATAAAATATAAATAAAAAATAAAAAATTTTAGTAACAAATTTAGAAATTAAGATAATAAAATTCTTTTGTAAATCTTTGGCTTTAATAAAACTTCAATTAAAAAATCAGTAAGATATTCGATATGCACTGACACTGACATTTATATGTATCATTTATTTTCTTGTCAGACTTTACAATTATTCGCGTACAGTTTTATAAATTTGGTTTTTTATAACGCCATAAAGCTAAGGAAACTTGTCAAAACTTATGAAGATAGAAATAGTGACTATAGGAACTTAACTACAATCACACGAAACGACAGAGAATCGTGTAACAATTCTATAATAAAGTTTAAATGCGCAGACAAAATTACGCGTCATCATGGAATTAAACAAAAGTTAATTGATATTAACAAGATATTTTGCATTTCCATCCCCACTCGGAAAGTGGTGGAACTAACTAATACGCTATTTATTGCCACCAGTGTTTAATCTACGTGTCTACGGACATTTAAAACGGTGTTTACGTACCGCATACTTATATATTTGCGTGTTTGTTTATTGGAGTTGATAATACAAGTAACAGTACATAACTAATACAGAATTATTATAAGTGTTCAGGCACTCGGTTCATAACATGATATCTGTGCAGACATTAATACATATTCCCTTTATTTCGATTTGTTTACAAAACGAAGGTTTTTTTTTTTTTTTATTTAAATTTAAAAAAATCAATTCTCCTAATCTGATATTTGAAACGAGGCACAATATTTTTAATTACACATTACATTTAATATCTACTTCAATAATTTATATAAAATCATTTTGTAATAAATATATTCCATCATAAACATTCTAGAATTTTTTTCCTTTTTAATATGCTACTAAAATCTTAGGTCATTTATTATTTGCATATTATTTTCATTACAAAGTATCCTGAATTGAAAAAATTTAAAAAGTCATTTCACAAAAGTGTTAATATTAGAATATCTATAGCACGCAGTACTATTCTAAGACTAATGAACATCCGAGTACCTGAATACGTTTGCCGACACTAAATGCTGTACGCGCGAATATATAATAAAATGTTTAAAAAAACTAAAAATAATTTCTCTTTGTATGTGCGTGACAATGCACGAAAATAAACTAATGGCAAAATTGCATTCAATCACGATCTTTATTCCAGTTTCTGATTCTTAATTCCAGTTTTCATGATAAATTGGCAATGAACTGGTATACATAAAACGTATTTAAAATACGATACTGTATTATTAATACTTATTGAAGTATGTAACACGATTAGAAATGCAGAAGAGATAAGCATGTCTTACATGGAATGTTCAAACATCAAGACTTTTTCTCTTGAATTGGTTACTGTAACTTCTGTTTTTTTTTCTCAATTGAAATTGTAAAAATATTTATATAGTCGCAGTAATCTTATGAATGTTAATCTGTTTTACATATTAATTACAATTGCAAACTCAATATATTTCTCGAAACACATTTTAAAAATTATTTTCAGTTTCGCAATATCAATAATTCGTGTTTTTATACCTCAAGCTTACTGTGTTTACACAAGCATTAACGCGATAGATTTTTTAAATAGAATTCACAAATGAATATATCTATAGTTTTACTAATGATAACGTATCGTAAAACTGCATCGTAAGCGCAACCACTTAGTGCACGGCTATTCTACTGATTTTATCGTTTTTTTAACGCAGACATTCATAAATATAGTCAACAAGCTATGTGCCAGAATCCATAATAATAAACATTTTACTACTATGGCGTAACACTTGCTATCTGTTTAAATTGAATATCATACCACAAGAATATGGAAGAAATATTAATTTTCCTATATGATTCAGCAGACAATATACCATCCTGCTAAAACTTCTTGCATCTTTTTAATAGTGATTCAGTCGTTCACATTTAACTTCTCATGATATAGAGGAGTTTCTTATGATGTATTATATACTACAGATCGATAATAACAAATTGTGTATTAGCATTATATAATAGTCCTGTTCTTTTTAGCTGAACTTCTTGTACGGTTCATCATTTCTCTTTTTTTTTGCAATGTGGAGAGAAAAGGTGAACTGCAAGAAGTTCAACTGAAAAAAATAGACGTAAAGTTATCATTTAAAATTAATAGAAAATGGAATAACTAATAGAAATGGAAAGACTTACAAAGAAGATTTCGATAAATATGGGAAATGTAGTTGAAATATAGTTTAGAAAAATGTCAAGAATGAGAAATTAATTGATAAATGCACAAATAAAATGCAAAGTAATAATTCTAAATTCGACGGAATATTTACCTAAGCTTGCCCTGGACAGCTTATAATTTTTATACATTGATCTACTGGTGGTTTTAATATTCTAGAATAATTGAAAATTCCCACTTCTCGATTTCTCATAGTTTCATTCGAAGTCTTCTAAATTCACAATATCGACTTCCATGATATTATTGCCGGCAAACTGTCCAAATACTCCGGTCTGTACTGATGTACTGCGTTTTACAACTGAAAACATAATAATATATTATATTAAATTTGAAAACATAATAATATATTATATGAGAAAGATTTTATCTTCCCTGGAAGAAATTTTTCTTAACATTTTTATGCAAATTAGAACATTTTTCAAAAATACTGAAAAAAATCAACATTTTTTTTTATTATAATTATTCACAAAAATTATTCATAAGATTTTTCATTCTATTTTTGAAAGAATACTTTAAATTTTTATAGATTTCATAAAATTTCATCAGAACGTATACAACAAAAAATTTTAGAAATTTTAGGATATTTTAGAATTTACATATAAAGAATTGTAGAAACGATGTAGACTTTTTCGGCACTTTTGAAGAGTGTGTGTATTTCAGTTGTATAAAATATTTGAAATTTTTTTAGAAGTTGTAAAATTATTTAGAAATTCGGAAAAATTTACAAAAAATCCTGAAAAAATATATATATGAAAAATTCTTAGAAAAATTTTTCACCAGGATTGTATGGATATAACTTGAAATTTGATAACTAACTACTAGAAGAATTCACTTTCTGCAGCATATAAGTAGGCAAATCCTGGCATTCACGTGCTATGTATGTTCCAACGATCGACATATCGGTAATTGGCGGCGTGACTACTCTCATAGTTTCTCGTACGACTGCAGTGTTCACTTCATAATAACCTGATATACAAAAATTGCAAGTGCATCATAATTTAATAATAAATAAATTATAATTAAAATTAATTAATTCAAATTAAATCACATACTTACCATTATACATTTTTCTAAGAAGATCATACATATTACGAGGTGGCAATACGCGCTGACGATTCAGTGGCATGACAAAGCAACACTGACCGTCAATATCTATGATACCTGTCTTATTCTGTAAATAAACATGGTATCGTAAGAAATATGTCCCGTGCGATGCAAAAAGTTTTGTTGTGATTCAGAAATATTGGCCGGTACTCATAATAGTTTTTATTTTAAAACCATCTTAAATAATATCTTACGATGCTTTATGATTAATTTATTTTAAGACTATATTTAACATTTTTTGAAGATAAGAATCGATTATAAATTTCGGTCATCGACTCACAATGTTGAAATCGTGTATGAAGCGACCTTGTCGTCCACCGCGAAAATCAGGCACATCAATTTTCTCATAATGCTCATTCTCAAGATCAATCTCAAATCTCTCCTTAAAGAAATTATTAATATCATGATCTATGTGCCTTGCAATATCTAGAGCGTCCTGCTCCATGGCTCTGGTGAGACTCTTGGTAAACAGGTCAGAATCAGCCAAAAGTCCCTGATGAACTGCGTTATTGCCATAGGATGCTTTGTTCGAACTATCATATGGAATGCTGTACCATCCAGTACTGAATCTGCGCATCTGAGTCCTGGCATACTGTTTGTAGATGTACAGCCCACCAATCATGCCGATAAGCAGTATCGATAATGCAAGAAGAAAGAGCAAGAATGTTGTCGCCATATGTATACGGTGGATGCTTGTTCTAGAAATGAAGCAACGGCTTCTGGGGACCGCATCTGTTTTTGAACGTCCTGCTTCAGGATCAGCTTTTGTACCATCCTGTTAAAGAAGAATACCTATATTTAATTTATTTTTGAAATCTCTAAAGAAAATACCGTAAAAGCCTAAAAATATTATAAACAAGCAATTATTTGAATAATATACAATTATTTAATTATTTTTCAAAATTCAATTTAACTTGTAAAGACTA
>Ga0157364_1007375_pt1 | contig 11391 bp, 7 predicted proteins | sample AttsexASBM2_FD_111476 | JGI IMG/M metagenome (GOLD analysis project Ga0157364, IMG submission 111476) | Fungus gardens microbial communities from leaf cutter ant in Ribeirão Preto, State of São Paulo, Brazil - Atta sexdens ASBM2 | ecosystem: Host-associated > Fungi > Mycelium > Unclassified ...
AAACTGAAAAGGAGCTTGCAGAACAGCTTGGCGTTACGCAGCAAGCCATTTCCGTACGATTATATACGAATAAAGATTGAATTTTACAAAAAAAAGCTCAGAACTTTTTTGTACACCTAATAATTTTTGAAATTTAATTTTATTTATTTTTAATCAAGTTATTACTGTTTGAATTTTACTATGAACTTTTATAGCAATATAAACTTTTGTTACGATCCAATAATTTCTAATTTATTTTTGTTCAAAAAATTTTTTTATTACTTGTGTTCGTGGAGGAAGAGAGAATTGTTTCATTATTAGTATTCTTTGCAATTTTGTAATTTTGGAAGTTATTATTCATAAGTTCATTATTTCTTACGTTGTTAATAATTCGAAATATGTCTTGATTTCCTATTTTTCTTTTTAATTTTTTTATTTCTATTCCTGATTTATTTGTCTTTCGGTATTTTCTTTTATTCGAAGCCATTTTATTAATAAAATCAATTAATTCTTTCTTTGTAACAGTATTATCTTGTATGTTTATCCATTCTAAGAAAGTCAATATTTTTTCCATTTTATCTGTTGAGTTGGCCAGAAAGTTTGTGCGATATTTTAGCTCAATATTATATGTAGAATATGTTTATTGCGAAATTTTTTAATATCTAATATGAAAACTTAAAATTTTCCGTAAAAATGCGTTTTTAAAAAAGATTTCTATATATTTTTGTCATTGAATTATTTGCGAGTTAAATGAAAAGAGCATTCTAATTTTAAATTACTTATAACTCCGTTAAAAATCATTGTACCGCAATTTAAAAAAAAAACAGATTCTTAAAGCTAGAATTTTGCTTTATCGAAAGGTATAATTACCAATTTTTTAAACGTAGAATATATTATATATAAATTTGAACTAAAAATATTACTGTCCTTTTAAGTATTTCATGTAATAGTTAGAAGGAAAATATAATGAATTTTTAATTTAATTTTTATTTAAATTTATATGTTCTATTTTTTAGAAAATTGACAATTGTATCAATCAATACATTTAAAATTTTGGCTTTAAGAATCTGTTTTTTTAAATTGCGGTACGATGATTTTTAACTGAGTTATGAGCAATCGTCTTTGCTTAACACTCGAGTTCTTCGCTTCTTATTTTTTTAATTAGTACTTTAATTCGCCGCCATATATCGGCAATGATCTAGTCACAAACAAGTCTGACGTAATAATCAAATCAATATAACAGAATAAATTAAAATATTGTAGAATATGCGAATGCTAAATGTACTAAAATATTTACCAATCCTTTAAATAACATATGATCAATTGCAGGTCTACTTGTTCTTTTTCCAATAGCTGAATAATTCGCAATGTTTGAATCATATATATCTAATATTACTTCGCGCACCATAATTTTCCAATCTTTTTTCAATTGCTTTCATTTATTTAATACATATATTCCACGTGCAGATTGCATATCCACATTCCATATACATACATATAAAACAATGTATTTTGGATAATATTATATATTTTGAAAAAACAGATAATATTTATTGGAATAAATAAAATAAGTCTAATAGAAAATTATCAGAATAAATGTATGTCTTGATAAAGAGAAAATGATCGAATTTTTATTAGAAATAATGACTAAGACTTAATTCGGTAATATATTATAATAAGAAAATTAATGTCACTATTTCAGCATTTTTGTTGGCTGATGAAGGATATGATATATGGCTCGGAAATTACAGAGGAAATACTTATTGCAGATCACATATAAAATTATCTTCACGAGATCGAGACTTTTGGCATAGGTAAATCTTTAATATTTTGCAAGTATTATTAAAAAAAATATTTCTTGTTTTGATTTTCTATTATCTCAATTTTTTGTTATTTAAACGTATCTTTTCCTTATTTCTCATATTTTATTTAATTCAAATTAAGTTTTTCTTAAAAATTCTAAATAAAATCAATTTTTTTAATAAAAAATTTTTAAATAAAAAAATAGATTCATAATATTGTGCAAAGACGTACTGTATTTCGATATTTTTATTAAGAAAAAACCAAACTAAATTACAAATTTTTTACCAAATATTCGATTTTGCAGTATTATAAAGATATAATAAAAAAATAAAATTTACACTCTAAATCTGTAGCAATGAAATTTCACTGCATTATTAAAATTTTAATACAGGCATTAGTAACAATGTTACTGTCAGTGAATTTTACTACAAGATGGGAATGAAAAAATCATTCAATAATTAGAGTGAAAAATTTAATCCAAAAAAGAAATGAATTTGGAGATTAAAATAATGATAGAATCATGTCATTCCAAATTCAGATAACAAAGCCTACGGAGATAGATTTTGAACAGAGCATGCTATCAATCTATTAATCTATTAACCTTATTTTTAATTATTATTATTTTATTTTTAATTATTTTATTCTGTCTCTTATATTTATGTCATATGTGTCTCAAGATGCGTCTCGCCCATAACGACCTTTATAAACGACAAAAATATGATAAACGGTGCGCTATGTCGCTAAATTCACTCCTTGCATTCAATGCATCTTGCAATGCATTATCAACTAATGCTTGAACTTCGATTAATCGAATGAAATAGTCCAGTCCTTTATGTAAGAGTATACAGACTAACTCAAAGTGAAAATCCATACTTAAAGCAATGAGTTCCTCACTTTTGTTAACAGTAAAATTTTCATTGCTACAAATTTAGAGTGTATTATTGCTATCTAGCTATCATGAGATAGGAACGAGAGATCTGCCAGCATGATTATGTGCTTAATAATACAAAACAAAAATCTCTACGTTATATCGATTTTTCGATGGGAACTACCATATTTTTTACTTTACTCTCCACAAGACCAGAATACAATGCAAAAATAAAATTGGGAGTCTGTTTTGCTCCGATCGCTATGTCGAATGAAATGCCTACTCTTGTGGAATATTTGCATACATATAACGTATTGAAGTTTTTTGAGGTAAAGATTGTAAAGAGCTATCGTATTTTAAGATATAAAAGTATATTTAACATATAAATTTTGTATTAATTAATATTATCCTAATGAAAAAATAATTTTTTATTATCATAATTCTTTTGTTAAAATATTCATTATTAATATCCATAATTAATAAAATTATGTAGAAGCTATTATAAATAGATTATTAAATTAGATTTTATCTTTTATAATATTATGCATAAACATTTTTTTAAATATTTGATATTCTCTTACAAAATTTTTATTGCAACTTTATGGCTGATTATTGATTAAAGAATAAAATTTCAATTTTGATTAAAATATTTAATAAAAAGATCACATCTACTGTACATATTAATTTTTTGTATTACATACAGTAATCGAGAATTCAGAAATCTTACCGCTCCGCGTATAGATATCGTACTATCTCACGCTACTCGTTTTCTTAGCGCTGAAACATTACTGTCTCTTTTGTTCATTTCAATAATTGCAAAACTCTCGTTATGTTATTTTATTTTAATTATATAAATATTTTTGGAGCTAATACGTAATTGCTTTAATATTATATTTTCTTTTTATATCTTATTATATATATTTTTATTACAATCTTTGTATTCACATTTTTGATATTTATGATTATATTTGTTCATTAGGAATTTCTTGAGTCTAATGAAATATATGAAATAGCCTTATCATCAATGACTATAACGTTAGCAAGAACACTATGTGCAGATAAGACAATTACTCAGGCCGTCTGTATTGCACTATTATTTTTAATTTTCGGATCCAATCCTGCGCAACTTAATACTGTATGTTATCAACTTAGTACAATTTTGCTAATTACAACATTGCCACTGGTTTATATTCTTTAAAAGTTACAAAATCCTATATATTTCTCTGTATCTACGATGATCATTTGAAAAATTTTGAGCTTCAACATGAAAATGGCATTACTCGTCAAAATCATTCGGTACTATAATCGTACTTGTTTCACAAAATATCTGCGAAAATTGTAGCCATTTTGAACGCTTAGTTGTTTGAGAGTCATTTGTGATCAATCAATAACAGTGTTTTCGTTTGATGAAAATCTGTCCTCTGAGCTTATCTTTGAGCCTAAAAAACAAGAAGAAGTCATTAGAGATCAGAGCTGATGGATACAGTAGATAATTAATCAATTCGAACCGCAATTTGTAAATTTATGGCGGTCATCGATTTTTTTTCATTTTTACAACAACACTGATATCGATTGATTGTCATCAACTGAGCGTTGGCTCCACAATGGCAATTTTCACAGATCTTTCAAAGCATATACGATTGTAGTATCAGAATGGTTTTGACGTAATGCTATTTTCATGTTAAGGCTCAAAAAATGATCTTTTCAAACGATTTTTGTATATTATTTTAATGACAAATCTAAATTGTTTTCAATAAAATTATTTGTTGCAAACGGCATTATCGGAAATATTATCTTATTATCCAGCTGGCGCATCCGTGCAATTATTAGTTCATTATTACCAAAATTTTGTTACAAGTGAGTATGTTTGGTTATCACATGAATTACAGGATTTGTTGGAAAAGGGTATGCCTCGAAGGCAAATCGAAAGTGATCTTTTTAATGTCACACTATATATTTCTTAAATCATTGATACAAACATTCGTCGAATACGTAACGATGCATTCGAAATCTTCCATGGTTTTAGCAAATTTATGACACATTAGATTGGAATCAAGCGACATGATAGCAATATAAGAGGGAGGGATGGGGAGTTGTAAAGCCTCATCCTCCTTGTGCCGCGGGACTTTTACAAGTCTCGAGTAATTTTTCGAGTGGATACGCTATACTCGTCATCCCCAGGCTAGATATAGACTAAATAGATAGATAAAGCTTTGCCCGAGCCATCATCGGGAGCCACGTTTAGTGTTTGCAAGACACCGCCTGAGACCGTTCGTCAGACGCGAAAGATAAAGAGAGAAAGAATGACGCACTGCAATGAGTGGTTCGGTGGTTATCCAAAGCAAATCGTGTGATAGCCCATCCGATCATCGAACGCTCATGTGAGAACAATCTACAGCCTGAGACGACATCCGATGATTGCAAAGTCAAAGGCCTGATTGTTTTTGCAGATGCAAATTAGCATCGTGTCGCTGATCGCCTAGAGACGCCTCGACCCTTCTTACTTGAGCGAATCAGCAAGCGAGAATAAGTTTTTTCTCAAGGGATTAATAGACGCGATTCTCACAGTCTTATTTGTCATGCCTCTTTCTATTCTCAAAATAATATCTCGAGCCGTTCTCTCAAAATACACCGTGTTCAGCTTACACAAGATGGCGGATCCGATGCAACATGCACCTTCTTCTGTTAAGAGAAAGAAAAAAAGGGAGTACTATGCACGGAGATGCGTGACGGAAGCGCTCGGAGCGCGCTCTTTCGTACTTTTATCGCTTTTATCGCTCGGGCGTGCCTGAACATTCCGCCCGCCTTCGAAAATAGAATTTCCGAATGTTGGCTACTCCTGATTAATAGATAATACGCATATCTTGGTGATAAATCGCTTGTAAGTAGTGGTAGCCGGTAGCAGTCCGAACAACCCTCATCAATCCATCTTTATCAGAGTGCAACTGCAGAACTCGCGCCTGGAGGATACCTCTCATCGACGAGGAGAACCAGGAAACCTAATTTGATGGACCACTTCGAAATGACTTGATACCGTGAAGGCATTTTAGCTGCCGTCGCTTCCAGAAATACTCAACTTTTTGCCGAATGAGTTGCCATCGAATTAGGCGAGAATTTGGCTGATCGCTGAGATTTGGCTCTGGAATCACGATAGATGGTTTGCCGAAGAAGAAGGTCCAGATGTCAAGGCCATATAATCCTCAGCGTCTTCTGTCATTGGACAGAGAGGTCGAGAATTCAGGAGGGCTTCGATCTGCGTAAGTGTGGAAAGTTTCTCGTGATATACGTGAGTATAGTATCGCCAATGGTACAACGTAGGTAAAATTTCGTCGATTTCATCGCGGCTTCCCATTTGCCCAAAATGAGGCGCAGTCAGGGGGATGAAGCGTCTTCGTTCCATGATTGGATCATTCCAAGAACGAAAGCCAGCTCCCTTAATTCATTCGCGGAGCTGAAGCGTCTTTTCAATTCTTGTTGCTCAATTCTTCTGCTCCAATGAAATTTGTGCCACAATCGCTGTGCAATCGTGGCACAAACTGCACGCCGTGTCGCAAATCTTTTATACGGATATACGACCTCTTTAACGGATATAAAAGCTTCAGTTGTATAATCTGTCACAATTTCTATGTGAATAACAGAAGTGGAGAGGTAAACAAAAATGATTAAGTATCCTTTATATTTTTGAGGACCGTCCTCGCCAGGTCTTTAACGGTTTCGTATAATCAACCCCGGAATTTAAAAAGGGACGAGAGGGAGAAACTCTCGGTTTTGGCAATTGATCCATCAACTGTTGTGCACTTCTAACAATATCTAGCGCATTTTATACATTTCAAGATAAAGGATCAAATGAGAACTCATCCTCCTAAAATCCAATTCCGTATAAGTTAATGTCAAGACGCATATAAGTTAATGTCACTTGAGTGTCGCCGTGTAATGTCTTGGAATGAGTCTCTGCGATCACCAGGATTGTAAACGAGGATTTTTTCGATAAAATCAGAGAATGTTTAACATCGGGTTCTAAGTTTTGGAGTCTACTCTAACGAGCCCGATATCGTCGATGAATGGCATAAGTTTTATTAAAGGGTTGAAGCGTTCTCCCCTTCTTAATATTCGGATCTTCGGTTTGAAAAAATATTCTTGTATTTGGCATACCCAAAATTAGCAATTTTCATGAAGCTCGATTGGAGTAATGGGTCCTATGGCAGAGCCAGAGAATAATTGCCGAAAACGTCTAGCGGCGCGCAGATTGCAATAACAGATTGCAATAACAGAAGGAACTTAATGAGCGAGAAATAACGCTCCACGAGATCTTAGGGGAGGGTTGTCTTGAAAGAATGTAAGCACGTGGTTTGCCTCTGTATCAGTAGTGGTTGATGAAAAGAGTCGAATGAGGCCATTTGCCAAATCCTTGACTCAGCCACAATAGCCCATGTCACCATAACAATGATCTCAAGGGCGCTCAATCGAAGCACAGTCGACGGGATTTTCCTTACCTGGCATGAACACACAAAGCGGAAGATACTGAATCATGTATGGTTGTAACACGATTCCGCATGTATTTCTTCTGCATGTATTTCTTCCATTTAGCTGGGTGGGATGAAATCCAGATAAGAGCAACTGACGAATCCATTCAAAAGAAAATCTGATTAGTTTTCAGATCCAAAATGCTCTGTATATTAGAAACAAGGCGCGCTAATATCAGCGCATCATTTAACTCGAGATACGGTCTGATGAGCCTTTTTAACGGCGCTACTTTTACTTTTACCTTAGAACAAATGTTAACTTGAGAGATCTCGTGTTTCGACTAGGGATCGTATAACTGCACGATCTCAGATAGAACGGATCTTTTTGTCGTAGTTGTCGTCGTTTGGAGTGGTTGACGATACGGATATAAATTTAAATATATCAACTTGCGATTGTCAGCAAAGGCCTAACACCTTGATATGCGAGGAATCAAACTCTACTGCGGAAGCATTGCCACTTGATGAAGACGGCAGATGATCTAATAGATCTAGACAATTACTATGCTATTTTTGCAACGGAAATCCGCTCGCCATGCAAAGTTGCCATACTTGAATTATTATTATCTCCTTAGCTTCTTCTACTGATTCAGCGTCTCCGAAGATGTCAATATACCGCCCTTTAGATAACAATGATATGGCCTTAGGGAATCGATCATTCTCGTCATCGATGAGTTGTTGAAGCACTCGAAGAGTAAGGAAGCACAATTTAACCCATAAGTAACTGTTGTCAGTTGATGAGAGTACTTGACCATTTGAATCGCACCAAAAAATACGCTGTAAGTTTCAATCATTTGGATGAACAAGGATTTATTGATACACTTTGATGTGATATCCGATGAAAATACATATTGATGCGATCGAAAGCAACACATCGAAGACATTCGTTTGCAACTTAGTACCCGTGTGCAAGATATCATTCAATGATACGCCTGGAGAGATTTGAACCGTTAAACTCGAAATCTCGTTGATTGGCTCTCACGCAATACTCCATGATGCGGCGGGTAGTACACGGGGTCTTTCGCGTTGGATTCTATCATCAGAGTCATATGTCCTAAAGACAGAATACCTGATCTTGAAGAAAGTTCGTATATAGTTTGCCGTAGGAGAGTTCATTTGCAAGCCGTTTCTTGAGTTGTGATAAATGAAGAGCTGTAGATGTTGAACAATACTGCTGGAGACTTTAGCGAGAGTCGGACTATATATCGTCCAGTTTGATCTCGAGAACACGTATAACTAAATTGCCTTTCGCAACTAGCGTCATCAGGGCTTAACGTCACCGAGTTTGATTTGGGAATCTTCTCTTGTTCCCAACGCATTAAAAGATCTTGTAGATTATAATCAATTTGACAATGATAAATCCCGCAATGAAGGCTATCCAATGGACCCCGATACCATCCACCCGAATATAGTTAGCTGAACAATCGGGAACGACGAATCCCTTAATTAATTCTGGCTTAATGATTTGACTATACGAATCGGCTCCAATAATCACCTGAATCGTTCCGGGTTTTCAAAGTTTGAGTCGGCGAGCTGTAAATTACAAAGGTATACCCAGGAAGCGCGAGGAAGATCAAATGACGGTATTTTGAAAGTAATCGCAGGATAAAAGTTTGTAAGCGTGAGGCGAAATTGTCAACTGTAGAATGGAGTTCTAGACTAATCGAGCCTTTGATGCGTCCTGCATAAGCCCCGCCGATCCCAACTAGTGGAATCGCCGATCCCAACTAGTGGAATTGCCGCAGATTTTCGAGATAATCTTAACGAAATCCTGTACGAAATCCTCTATAACAAAAGATAGTTCAGATCCCGGATCCAAAAGAATCCGAATATGTTCGAGCCGTCGCGGACTTTGATTGTGGCTCAACACGTCGCGAGCAAGATAAGTGGATGATGACTGACAATTTGTTCTGTGTTGCTAACGAAGGATACCGCTAGTCATTTCTGCTCCGAGGTAGAAAGGAGTGAAGACGAGATACTGGCAGCCAAATTATTCGAATCGAATTTTCTGATTTTGATTGTGCCTTACGATTGTCATATAAAGTCATGTAATGCTTGTTGCCACATTTCCTACAACACGGCCTAGAGCATTATTTAGTGGTTCCTAAGCAATTAAAGTATAAATTGAACTTGGAAACAGTGCGTTTACACCGCTCAGTGGATTGCGATAAATACGTAGGGCAATTGTATAAAGAATGAATGGATTTATATAGCCGACATTTTACATTCCCTTTCATAGACGGGGCGGTTGTAACCAGGGATTTAACACTCGACTTACTTGAAATCCAAGAAGATCATCCTTTATCTTTAATAGCTTGATTGATGTGGAAGCTAGGGTCTCCCAAGCGCGTGTGTGATTAGTGACAAAATCCTCGAATTCCTTCAGAGAAAGATACGACATGGAAGGTCTCAACTTTACTTCCCATGCTTCACGAGTTTCATCATCTAACAAACGAACGAGTTGGTGCACCAAAAGAGGGTCCCATGAACTTATATGACAATTGAGTGCTTCCAAGGCTCCTAGTGATTCAGTAACTGTGGCCATCATTGTGTTCAATTCTTGAGCAAATTTTGATTTGATGGAGCTCAAGCTGAATAGTTTGTCCAGTTGTGCAGAGATAAGCACTCGCTTATTCTCACAGTGGGAAACTAAAATTTTCCGGACAAAACAAAAGGTGTTGTCAGTGATCTTAATGTTTGTGACAAGCCGAGCGATGTCGCCCGTGAGGCACGTCTTAAGTAGTACATTTTCTCCACGCTTGTTAAGTCATCGTTCTCGCCTACTAGAGATGAAAATAAATCGTGGAAGGATCCAAGTATGGTAATCGCCTGAAAAGATGACAGATTAATCTTTGGCAAATTATTTCAATTGCCAAATCGTGCGTCCGTTGACGGAGGATTGGACGCTCGTGATAAGAGATTGGAAGCTTCTATTATTTCCTGCTGTTCCAGCAACACTACCTTCGCCTGAATGTAGAATTCTTGACATCGCTCATATATACAATGTTTCATACATGGTTCCTCTCTGAGTAGTTCCACTTTCGACATATCTTTTCATGATCCATCTGAAATTTTTAGAAATTCATTTTTAAGACTTCAAGTCGAGGGCTCAGTAAATGACGAGAGGGCAGCGCAGATAATTTCTTCGCAGCATCTTCGGCAACATTCTGAATCATGAGGAATCGATTTTTATTGTAATGATATCTGAGACATATTTGATCCAGACGTATTCAATCCATTCTTGTTTTAAGTCAAATAACCTGAAAGAGATATCGATAAGTATATAAAATAACTTAGCAAGGTGTCAAAGAACCGCATCCGACACGGCCGATCCTTCGTTATTACTCCCGATCTACATTCCAAAGCGCCCCACGCCAGGTCTGGCTCGAAGGACCAGAAAAAATGTTTGGTTAATAACATGAATTACAGGATTTGATGGAAAAGAGTGCACCTCGAAAGCAAATCGAAAGTGATCTTTTTAATGTCACACTATATTTAAATCATTGATACAGACACTCGTCGAATATGTAACGATGCATTCGAAATCTTACATGGTTTTAACAAATTTATGACAAGTTAAATTGGAATCAAGCGACATAGTAGCAATATGAGAGAGAGGTATGGAGATTGTAGTCCCATCCTTCTTGTGCCGCGGGATGTTTACGAGCCTCGAGTAATTTTTTGATAGTATAGCGAATACACGATACTCGTCATCCCCAAGCTAGATATAGACTAAATAGATGGATAAAAGCATTACCCGAACCGTCATCAGGAGCGATGTTTGCGAGACACTGCCTGAGACCGTTCGTCAGACCCGAAAGATAAAGACAGAAAGAATGACGCACTGCGATGAGTGGTGACTATCCAGAGCGAATCGTGCCCGTCTGAGTCAGATCATCGGACGCCCGTGTGGGAGCAATCCACAGCCTGAGACGCAAAGTCAAGGGCCTGATTGTTTTTGTAGATGCATATGCAAGTTAGTGCCGCGTCGCTGACTGCCTAGAGACGCCTCAACCTTTCTTACCTAAGCGAATCAGCAAGCGAGAATAAGTTCTCTCTCAAGAGATTAATAGATGTGATTCTCACAGTCTTTTGTCGTAGCCTCTTTCTATTCTCAAAATAATATCTCGAGCCATTCTCTCAAAGTACGCTGTGTTCAGCTCACACATAAGATGGCAGATCCGATGCAGCCGCATGTAGAGAGAAAGGAAAAAGAGGATA
>Ga0157364_1007376_pt1 | contig 11390 bp, 6 predicted proteins | sample AttsexASBM2_FD_111476 | JGI IMG/M metagenome (GOLD analysis project Ga0157364, IMG submission 111476) | Fungus gardens microbial communities from leaf cutter ant in Ribeirão Preto, State of São Paulo, Brazil - Atta sexdens ASBM2 | ecosystem: Host-associated > Fungi > Mycelium > Unclassified ...
ATAAATAAATAAATAAATAAATAAATAAATAAATAAATAAATAAATAAATAAAAAGGAAAATATATATTGTAAATATATAGGTGGGCGAGGATTATTATCGGGTTCTACATTAAAAATAATATTTTGATCTAATTTTCCGTTACCTATGCGCCACTTCGTTGACAGGTGAGAAGTCGTGGCCTCGACTTCGTTAAAAAGCGAACACGTGTACGGTATTTTACAATGCGTTGTTAAGGCCATTAATTTTCTAGCGTGCCCAGCTTTTCCGCGGGAGGCGTAAGGAGAATGTTTCTAGATCACCCGGTGTACTGAATACGGACTGGAGGCGTAATGTATTATACCGGCCGGGCAGGTATATTACAGAGACCCGCAGTTATGCGCGACGGGATATGATTGATGACAAGTCGTTGCCTGTTATGAATATAATATCGATCAATCACGCTATTTACTGGACGAATGCATAGGCCCACTCTATCATCCTCCCCGTATAGTTGCCTGCCTACCTACCTATCTATATCTCTTCCGACGCGACCTGCTTCCATCTAAGCACGGAGCCATTTTTCATTACTCACGGTAACGAATAGTACCAATTGTGTATACGATTTTTTCATGAGTTCCTCGTTGGCTTATTGATTTTGCAATGATATGCGCCTGTCTTTATCCCGACAATATTCGTTATCAAGATTGTCCTAAATTATGAATAACAGAATAGATGCATCCTGTAAGTTATGTGTATAACAACAATACGAGATGGCGAAATGTTTTTTTTCTGCCGCTCTATTTTCCGTTTCGATTCATAACCGGGTGTTATCGTATTATTAATTCTAGTACATTCGTAGCACTCGTTTAACGAGCTCTTGTATCAAAACGGAAGTTGATTAAAAATGATTTATGATTGCGGAACTTACATTTTTATGGAAGGTAACAGAAAGGTGGAACGGAAACCGTGGGTTTTTATAACAGAAAAACGATTACCATTCACGCAAGTCTTACATTTCAGCGCGCATTAATTACAGTCTCAAGTGCAGAAATTAACAAAGTGGGTACATTAAGCGACATGATGTATGACATCGGCGGCGAGTCGGAAACTGTTTGTCACTTCTCACGCGAATGGATGGCTTTTATTGGCGGCTCTCTTGAGAGGACAGGACAGATCGCCACAGATTGTTATGAATAAACGTTGTGCCTAAAAACTAGTAAAAACACGCGATCATCGATTTTATCTACTGGAACACACATTATTTCGTTTATTATCTTTTATGTCAGACTCCATGACTATGCATAAAGAATCAAAAAAATTCCTTTTGAATTTCCTCAATTATAATGTATCCTTTTTCCATCTTTTATTTCTGTTCATAAGAATTTCAAGAGATTTAACTTTTACGTCCAATTCTCTGAGCAATTTTTTATGTACAAAATTCATGTAAAAAAATTTTTTTAGTCTATAAAAATTTGCAATGATATCAAAATAACTTTTGATGATATTAGTAATGAGTTATTATTTTTATTTCGGAATCCAATTTTTTGTGGACTCATATTCAAGGTATTATTTCGTCATCATTTCATTAGAATATGATTGAGAAATTTTATAATGCCACCGCATTTTATTCTATCCTATGTAGCTTTTTACTTACGAGAAAAAGAATTCTGGCATGTCCATCTGGCGACGATGTCGCTAACGATTTTTTTCACATCTATTAAGAATAGAAAAAGAACTTCTCTTTCAAAGCAACTCAGATTTAATTCCATAAAAAGTTAAAGGGTAGGTACATTTCTATAGAATCTTTTTAAAATACCGGAAAAGAACTCTTTCAGATGTATCTATAACGATCCATCTGTTTCATTTGGAACATCGACTATCTCTGGCTTTTAAACATCGGAGATACGGGGAAGGAAGAAAGGAAGAGAAGAGAGGACAGGGGAGGGGATAAATAAGAGAGACGTTCAATTAATAACGTCTCATTACTTTTCGCGCAAATGCGTGCGTGTCATCGCGTACTCGGCATATATTTTCATAAGCCGCGAGCTAACGTCGTCGTAAGCGAAGAGATGTCGGCGAGATGTAGGAAGTAAAATTCATATCTCTCCGGCCTGTGTTGCCGTGCGGCTGGAGGGAGGAAGGGAGGCGATGTTCAATAACAGGCGAAGCCTCGTTAAACTCTTGATAATAGGGTGATTATTTCTTGTTTCACGAGTCTTTCCGAGCGATTCCCCGGTCTCGCTTCGAGTGCCTCCTCAGCTCGTTCTTTGTAGAGCGCAACGCGTACGGGGTATGGGAAAAGGAGGCAACGCTCGTAGAAGGAGGCGTGGCTCGGTGCCGTGCTAACGACTCTCGCAAAATCGTTCCCTCCTGTGCTCAGCGCCATCTTGAAGATCCGACGTGACGTTAAACGAACTATGCCGGAGCAAGGAAGTTCGGAATGAGGCGGTAACGACGAGGCACGCGGTAGGAGTCATTTATCACCGTAGTCGTGCTTAAAGGTACGTAACCTGTCGACAACAATTGAATTTCAGGATTCTTCGATCTCAGGAAACCATGTAAACAAAAGCATTCCTCTATTATAGTTTACGATTGCTCCCCGCTGGCGCTCTCGATAACTGTTGACCTAGCTTATTAGTTAAACAAAAAAAAAAACATAGACAATAGACAGACAATAGACTTTAAGACTTTGAAAAGCTGACGACAAACATAAAGACTTTTTCTGTCGATTAGTTTCAGTGCGTCAGTCAGTTACACGAATGACGCGCAACGCGTCCCATTAGTTGTCAAGGATATTTTGACGGCAGATGCAGTGACAGAGAAAAAAGGGAAGAAGAAAAGATAAATTGTGTCTCCTCCGCCAATAAATCATGATTTCAATTTCACGGTAACCGTAATTCAAATCAGCATTGGCGAGGATAATCTGTAAAATATTTATCTTTTTTCTTTTCCTTTCCCTCTATCCCTCTGCACCATGGCATGGATTTACCGAGGACACGCCAAAAGGTACCTAATGCCTAGTGCGTTATCTGGTGATCGTTTCCGTGCGTTGTCTCGTATCACGGGGACCGAGTACCCGGTCGACTATCGGAAGCTTATATGCATTCTTTTTTCGGCCAACAAAAGGTCGTTAAAAATCCGTTAGATGCGGCTGTCAGATAGGCGCGGCACTAGTGCGGTTACGAGAAGAGCTCTCAAGTTGAGCTCTTTGTGCGTGATTTGAATGCAATCCGAGGGATGGTGGATAGGGTACGGGTAGGTAGGCAGACAGGCTGCGTCGCGGGAGTGTAGGGACGAAGTGCAGATTGAAGGGGGAGAGAGACAGAGCGAGAGCGAGCCAACGTGGCAGGGGTTTGGCGGCGCTAATCTCCGATCAGTGTCGAGAGCGTAACGCGATCCGACGCGACGTGACGTGATCCAGACTCGATAGCCAGGCGAATACGAGCCTGACTGCACACAGCTCTGCGCCGCACGGGTGTTGAGAAGGGCGAAGCCGGCGAGGCTTTACAAAGCGTAGTGCTCCAAGTTCGACATGGATGGGTTCACATGACGTATCTTGCCAAATTGGACTACTTATCGCCCAGTATCGCGTTATACATGGTGGTAAGATTAATATACGTCTCGCGATGGGGTTAGCGAGAGGTAGGGGAGTTTCAAACGTCGACATGTCGTCGATAATGTTGACTCCCCAACATTTACGATGTTAACGATGACTCTCTCGTTCCTCTCTTCTCTTATAGATTTCTATTGTTTTCTTAATTTAGGAATTGTAAGACTCATACAGTTTTGTTTCTCAAATTAAATTATTTCTCAAATAATTATACTGTATAAAATAATTATAATGTATAAAAAAATTTTAGAGTACGTTTTAAATCAAATATCTTAAATATTAAAAGTAATAATTAACATTCAAAATGACCATCTTTAGTTTTGACATAAGTTTTAAGATATTTGAAGAACGCATTAACATGACTGAACATCTTTTCACGGATAAATTCTCCCGGATAACCAATAGAGTGGTTTTCAGTTTACTGAGCGATGAAAATTTTTTGGTATATACAATATCTTTTGATATTTGATAACATGAACTAAGAACTGTAGAATTTATTTTTTAAACATATATTACAATGTTTATTATCATTTAAACGTCAAAATAACAACAAAGAACGTCAGTTTGTTCTTACCTAGCAAGGTAACCTAACAATAATTTGATGAATGCACAAAATTCTGTAATGGAATTTTTTTGTCATCCTGTACATGTGAATAGTTAAAATAAATCACAGGCTATTGTGATAACGAATATTACATAATATACAGCTGCGATATATTTTTGGTTCCCATATCGAAGAAGCTTACACCCATTGGTTGGATAAAAAGTAGCTAATCACGCTCTCGGACCATACTTTGAAAATGTGCGCACGGCGTGTGTTGTGCAGCGAGCGTCAAGAGTCGCGCCACCCTTGCGTGCAGCCAAGCGCTTGTAATACAAACTCCAATGTAGTATGTAGTACCCACACGATGCTGTCACAAGTGCTCACACGTCATTGTGACATTGTGAGCGCCCACGGGAGTGTGAGGAACCAGTTGTCGAGAGCAACAGCTGCTCGACCCGTAACCCACATACATCACCACACGTCATTGTTCGCAGCGTGCATTATTCGAAACAGGTATAGGGACGCACCTTGGCGTTACGTCACTAGGGGGACACTAGACCTAATGGATGTACGTCACCGAGGGGCTAAGGAATGACTGATGGGCGTTGCGCAATCATATGTGAAACTGGCGAGTCTATTTATCATGATGATTTTTATGTACGTACATAATTATTAATTGAAAAGGCGAACGAATAACATCGGAACAATTTATCCAACAGTTCTAAACAGTTCTGTGTTTCCTATCTTTTTATACCTCGATAAAAAAGAAAAAAGATACGATTGACATTCAGCGTCGCGTTCACGAAATTACATTATTTATTTCCGATTTCTATTTGCCGTATGTTCTCGATACAAGATGTATAAGAATGACGAAATAAATACATCACGATACACATCTATCGCATTCTATTTATTACGGTGATTTATATCCTCCGCAAACGCTGTACGAGTCAAATTCCGTGTTCGTTCTCTCTCGGCGAGGCTTTTCGGTAGCGACCGGCGAGAAACGTCAGGTAGATTTGTAGGTGGAAACAAGGCCGTCTGTCACGTGGCGCGGCTTTGACGGGCTGTCGCCGAGGCGAGAGATAAAATGCGTTTCCATTTCCTCGCGCGCGCGCGAAGCAACGGTGTGTGCCCCTCGTGCAATTTCAATATGAAACTGTGAATAATGCATGCCGGGGGATTCCGAGCCGCCGACATCGTCACGCAGCTCACATCCTCCCGCGATGTAAAACTGAGATAGATGGAACGCGGTAAGTTTGAATAATGAGCGCCCGTAACGATGATACGACGGCTACTCCCGCGAGCGTCACCTCCCCGGTAGCGTGGCAGAGAGTCCTGGAGTCCTTCGCTGGAAAATCCAACGCGGAGTCGTATAAGTCAGTCTAGCCGACTCATTAGCCAGTCCACTGAAGGCCATTTATCATTCAAAACCCGGCGGAGTATAGTCTTGCCGCGATACATTGTACCTACCACTTGATTTCTCTGCATGCGAAATTTATGTCCCCCATAATATTCCTTTCCTCAAACGCTTGAAACATCTTTTCGCTCGAAGCTCGAAATGCGTTTCGCGAAATGTTTTTCAACTGGTTCTACATACTAAGATGCGTACTCGATTCGACGAGTGATCATTGTCTATCTTTGTTGTTTAATTGTGAAATAAAATTGTTATTACGTTACATGTAGTTTGAAGAGACAATGACGCATATACTAAAAAGTATCGATGTGGATTTAACATTATATAATTCTCATTGTGTTGATGTTAATATTAACACAAACGTGATGTAAATTTAATAATTTTAAATCCACATGATAACATTGATGTAAACATCAAGGATTATAAATCCATACATTTTTTTAGAGTGTAGAATTTATAAGATAAATGTCGTAATAATTGAATGCTCATTGATTAAAAAATCAACAATATGTTTATGATTATTAAAGTATATTTGTAACAATAAGAAATAAGAAATAACAATAAGAAAAATAGCAAATTATATAAAAAGAAATTAAATATTTTGACTGCTATATGAATAAACGAAGAAATGCCAATTACGTCAAACTTAAATGTTGAAATAATAAAGTTTTTTAAATTGACGATTTGAAAAATTTGTGAGATTATTATTATTTCAGTTTGATTGTGTTGCAACTTCGAAAATAACTGGCGCGCAGTCATATAGCTAAAATAAATGTATTTATAATAAATTATATATAGAATCATTCATTTTTCTAATATCTAGTTTAACCGCAGTTGGCTTCTTGTTAGTTGGTTTCAATATTTTCAATATCAAGTATCAATATAAGTAATAAAAATATGTAATTGAATACAAAAATTTCTATATTCGGTCAAAACAGGATTTTGGTGCTTAAATATTTCCATTTGAAATTTCAGTCTTGAAACGCAATTCTAACGGAACTAGAATAGTAATATCATAAGTTAACTTAACAAGCAATTTAGTTATATTGAGCTCATAGACATTTTAAGATTAAGATTAATCTTAATATCTTTTGCATTCCATGCGAGCGTTCTAAGCCTTTAGACCACTGATGGATATTTATTGTTAATAATATTTTTCACAACAATTCATATACATCGAAATACGTTAAAATATAAGTGAATGGAAGTACGCATTCGAAATATTTACATTTCACTTTTTATATTCGGATTAAATCAGTATATACAACGACTTTAACTAATGCGCACAAATATGCCCAACCAAATTCGTTAATGATGTCTACATTTTCAAATTTTTTAAAACATTGTACTGTATTTATCTAAACATGTTTTTTTCTGACAGTAAGAAACTAAAAATTAAATTAAAAAAAAATTTATTTCATTTGATGCTCACTTACTAGTACAATCGATATGGTGTGATAAAGTATCAATGAAATTTCACTTAAATGTTCTTTTTTAGATTTATATAACAGTATATTTTTTCGATCATCAACAAAACAAAGTTTTATGTAGATTGCTTTTGTAATGCTAATCAATAATAATGTAATTAATTATTAGTTTTTCTGTTTATTAGTTTAATCATTGGGACTTTTATTTTATGTATTACTTAAAAAAATATATTGATATGTGTATACTTTATATTTCATATGGATTGTTTCGCAAAATTCTAGAGATAGGATGAGTCATTCTGCTTTATTCATTTAACAACACATCGATATTGCGAGACTTGAGTTACCTCACATCGCGTCTCGACTACTCAGTAGATCTTCCCACGAATCTTTGCAAAACAAGAGGCCGGATTAACATTATCTCGCTATCTGATCCATCTTGATCTTTACGACTATTCGCTGAACATAAGAAATAACAATCATTACACCTATAAATATACGATTAACGTTCATGTCAGAAATCTGATTAGAAATCTTGCTTAAAGCGCGAATCGTCTTCAACATTCGAGATCGTGGATAAAGTGGAGAAACTTGACGAAGTATTAATGGAGTATTTGAACCTTCATCCCTAGTCTGAAAAGTGAATATTCGCGGAATTGTTTCGCGACTAACATTGGTTGACCGACCAGTCGAATCGCGGCAGATATTAGGAGGATACTCAACGCAGCGAGAGGAAACAAGCACAATGGGTTCGCGCCTTCCTAATCCCGTGGAATCTCTCGGCCATATGTAAGGATTACGTTGGTCCGACTCAACATGGTCGCGTTGTCGCGCTAAAGCCGCGGACCTACCATTAGCCACTGGCGCGGGCATTCGCTGGGGTAGCCAGGTCCGCAAGCTTAGAGACGCTATCAGCGATGGCTTAGTTGGCCTTCTTTCTATCTCATCCTATGATCCGACTAGGTGGTACTTGGTCCTGGTTACAACACGTTCGCCACGATGCTCGGTAGGTGTAACGAGCCGATAGTTATCTTCATCGCTGAGAAGCTGAAGACGATAGCGCGACTCCGAATGGGGATAGGTAGGTAGAATACTGGCAATAGGTAGAAGGAATAGTATCTGCCAAGGTAAGAATGGTACTTGGCAAGAGGTTTATGGCTGACGTTGGACACTATACGCTCGGCAGTGTTCATTATGATCATCCTTCCACGATTTGCTATTACGTTAAAGCGACTGAAAATAGTCGTGTTACAATTTAATTCTTTAATTCCTTATTACTTGCGGATGTCCAATGCTCATTACGACACCTGGCCTTATAAATTTATTAAATGTATGAATGCTATTTATACACGTAATTATATTTAATGCTAATTGTTTCATAATTAAAAAATCTTTTTTGCATTTATTTTTATCTAAAAAATGTTCAGAATATTATCAATTTTTTATTTAATTGTAAATCAACAAAAGAAGACAATAAGATTTGAAATATAATGTGGAGTGTCAGAAACATCTTACTAGAATAATTACGATAAAAAAGAACTATATGAGCAATATAAAGTTAATATCTTAATCCTACAAGATTATTGACATTGAGAGTAATACAGTATTGTTATCTATTTATATATAAATTTTATATACAAGGAAATAGGATATATACTATATACTTTTAATTAATATAATAAGTTTTTTAAATTTCATACTTTTAATGACAAAATATTTATAATTTAAACTTGTATATAAACACAAGTAGCTATTAACTCAAAAGGAAAGAAAAAATACGCACATTATCAAATTCAATCTTGAATTTTTGTAGTTCAAATGTGTATATGCCTGTTTTTAATATTTAAATAAATATATAATAATAATAATACAAAATTACTTAAAAATTGAAATCACTTATTATACTCTGTTATAATACTGATTCAAACTAAGAATCAATCATGTAATTTTTTTCTTTAGGACGAAAATTTTTATGTAAAAATTTTTTGTATGTATATAAATAAATAATAATATGTACATAAATAAATAATAAATGTAAATAACGGACAGAATTTATATACATCATTTTATTATATAGTTTTAAAAACTTGTCTTCATTTGTTTTAGCTTTTAAGATCTTTTAATTATAGATCACAGCTCAGCTCAGCTCTCAATTATCTCGCTCACTTATGTAAAATTTACGTACGATAACATTCTATAAGCATTAAAAAAATTTAGATGTTAATTGTTAGCAAACTAATATTTTAGAATTATAAGGGATTTAGAATTATTGGAATATCGCGTCGAAATAACCGTTGAAAGCATCGTTTTTGTTCGCAAATAAATGGAGATTCGATTTATTATTAAAGTCCGCAGATTGTTGATCTCGAAGCGTACGTTAAAATAATTAGCTCCTGATTATGCATAGCATTTCGTTGGCACAAATGACGGGCACGGCTGGAAAACGTGCCGAGTGAAAATTCGATTCGCCGTGTCGGGTGATCGACAGCAAAAAGTCATCTTGAAAACCGCAGCCTGTCACTGCGCCCCATGCCCGGTTCGCCATTTCTATTCATGCTTACCATACGGGCGTCCGAAACGTTGAAGGACAGCCCGGCGGGAGCGCGGCGCGCCGAAGTGGATTCGTGTTGTCAGAAAGCGAAGCGCCGCGCACACGTTAATTTGATTTTCCTCGGCGCATTTTGGTAACGGGCGTCCCTCGCACGTTCCCTACCTTCCGAGGTCGCGACGTCGAGCGCGTTACGTGTCTGCGGAAGACGGGACCGGGCAATTTATCAATCCAGAAGCGCGCGAGAACGACTCCTGGCCGGGCGGGTAATTTAACAAGATTGATGCGAAGCCGACATGCCACAGTTTCGCAGCTCGCCGTGAAGGGGGTCGAAGTCAGTGCGCGCGTTGGTCGGTGTCGGTGTTAGTCGGGCCGTTGGGGTGACGTCGGTGCCGTCGGGAGCGGGTGGTATAAGGGTGGCAAGCCAGACGTGTGAGCGACTGGTTATTAGGAGGCCTCATCACGCAGCCCCGGCGCAGAATCACGCGGGCATTAAAACAACGCCGCGCGACTGATGGCGGTTGCTAACATCGTCGTGGCTGCCAGTTTCGTCGGTGCACTATGCGCGTAACGTACTTCTTGACAAATGTCGGTATATCGTTATGAACTTCGTGAGCAGGCAAATGAAGTCGGACGTTTCTTTTTTTCTTTCTTCCTCTTGATGGTTTATATAGACGAACCTGCCGCTCTATATTTATCCACGTTGATTAACACCACGACAATCCATCATTTTATATTTGAAATGCACAGGCTGTCGGCGTTTGTACAAAAATGGATATGAAATGCATGATGTTAATGCGAACATATAGCGAACGTTATAAATATGGCGTGAGAAATGCCAAGTTACTTATGTAATTTCGTATCTATATTTCTATATCTACACGAAAAGAATGATTTTTTTGAAAGATCTAAAATTTTTACTGGATATACAAATTTGAAAATAATTTTTTTGCTTGGATAATTAAAATATAATTATGTTGTAAACCAAAAATTAGAAAAATGCATGTTGCAAAAAATTTTAATATTCTAGCAATCAGTTTGAGTTTCAAATAAAATTACTTTTATATCTGTATTCAGCAAAATTTTAGATATTTCAGCAAAATAATTCTTTACGCGTATATATTTATTATTCCACATTTTATCAATCTATATTATAATGCTAATAATAACGGAATCTTTTTTTTTTCTTTTCTCTCTCTCTCTCCCTTTCTTGTTTTATAATATATTTATCGCACATGCCAGAACACATTAAAAGATTTCTCATTACACAATTCAATTATCAAAAATACATTACTTATGTTATTTTTAGAAGCTTCGACACTATCATTTGCTGTTGTATTAAAACTTCCATATGGAGTTACGTGACTGGCCATAAGTCTACGCTATACGTATATGGCGTATAGCCATATATTATGGCAAGAGTTCGTAAATATCGAGGGAGCGAACAAACGGCGTGAAAATGAAGGAGGGTGGGCTCGCTCGTTAATCATTTCCTTTATGTTTCAGGGCGAGACTTACGAAGATACGCCGAACAAAGACCTCTTGCATGTAAAACATGCCCGAAAGCTTTTATGGGCGCGTATCAAAAACGTTAACGAACTTGCCCGTGATCTCTGACAACGTGATGACGATGTAATCTTTTGAGAAATATTGACATAGAGATGCTTTTTCTCTACATTTTCGAGTCTCTATCACTGGCTTTATATCATCGTTAGTTACTCGTATCGCAATTTCGGAAAATCCTTTGAAAAAAATACAATGCCCCGACAGCTATTCGAGTTTGACTCTCTTAGCGAGCAATATATATATATATATATATATATATATATATATATATATATATATATATATATTATAAATATA
>Ga0157364_1007377_pt1 | contig 11389 bp, 3 predicted proteins | sample AttsexASBM2_FD_111476 | JGI IMG/M metagenome (GOLD analysis project Ga0157364, IMG submission 111476) | Fungus gardens microbial communities from leaf cutter ant in Ribeirão Preto, State of São Paulo, Brazil - Atta sexdens ASBM2 | ecosystem: Host-associated > Fungi > Mycelium > Unclassified ...
CGCGCGCGCGTGCACACACACACACACACACACACACACACACACACACACACACACACACACACACACACACACACACACACACACACACACACACACACACACACACACACACACACACACAACCTTACCATTAAATTTTTTCACAAATTTTAATATTTTCAAATAGCAATAATTCAGTGAAAAATTGTATCAAAATGTTTAAAAAAGCCTTAAAACTTAAAATCTCTACTTTTTAAATCGGTACTTTAAAAAACAGTCATACTGATTTTATGTGAAGTTACACAAACATGAATGAAGATGCTTAAATTCTCAAAATTTTTTATATAATTTGCGAAGTTCCACGGCATCAATTAAAAATTACGCACAAATAGGGTTTACAGTTCTCGAAAGAGAGTTAATTTTTATTTTTAATTATTTTTTTATAGACCTCTATACGATTTTTTTTCACCGAGTTATTAAACGTTGAAGCAAAAATGATCTTTTTCTTCAATATTGAATAACTCGGTGAAAAAAAATCGTACAGAGGTCTATAAAAAAGCAAATTGAAAGATTCACACTTTTGATTGTAAACCGCATTTTTGTGCAATCTTTACTTCACATTTTTACTTCATAGATATTTGTAAAATTTGTACAAAATTTTCACATTTGACAAATATCCATTTGTGTATAACTCCAAAAGATCAGTCAGATTGAATATCAATTACTGATTCGAAAGTAGCGATTTGGAAGTTTTAAAAGACTTTTTTAATCATCTTGTTACGTGATTTTTCTTTATTGCTATTCGAAAATATTAAAAATTTGTGAAAAAAAGTTAGTGCCAGGCTTTTTTCCATGTGAGTGAAAACATTAACATTTTGATGGTAGTTACTATTTTGCGACGATAGACAGCTATAATATAATCTTTTTGAGTGCAGCTGTTGTCTTACAGCTGAACGAATATCATATATTTACACACAGATCGATACTGAATCATTTAAAGATAGTAAGTAAGAGTTAATTATTCACACGAGATAAACATATTCGATCTTTCCATACATGAAATGTACATCCATATTTTGCGTAAAATCTATTGTTTTCTATTTCATGTTCCATTACTGTTTATAATTTTTAAACGGGCTCGGTCGTATTTCAAATAAATTTATTTAAAATATACATTTTAAATATACATTTTAAAAAAGATTAAACAGTTATTTAGTATTTATTATTAAAATAACTCTATGTTGATTTTTCACCTGGTTCGCGAAGGGTTATACTATTAAATATCAATTATAGGTTGTAACTGTAAAAAAAACTGAAACATTATATTTAGAAATGTATATTCGTATATTCAAATAAACAAAATCGTTAAAATATCTTTTAAATATAAATATTATTTGAAACGTTCATTTAAAATACATATTTCTTACTTTATATTTTAAATAAGTTTCCAAAATCTATTTTTATTTAAAATAAGAAATAGAGAACTTATTAAAAATAAAAGACAAGTTATTTTTATATTTTAAATAAAAGTTATTATATATTTTAAATAAATAAATACATTTTCGGACCTTATTTCTTCTTTTATATTTTAAATAAGTTCTTACGACCTATTCCTTATTTAATATTTTAAATAAGTTTTTGGAACTTACTTTATTTCATTTTATATTTTCGAATAAGTCTTATTGATGATTTTATCGATTCCTACGATTGTATTTTAAATAAGTTTTTGGAACTTATTTTATATTTTTTATTTTAAATAAGTCACATCAGTTATTTTATCGAATTTATCCTGTTTTTAAAGCATTTCTCATATAATATTTTTTTCTTTTTTCTATTGCACTTATATCATATCATCTTCTCACATCATCTTCCGTAATTATTTGTTTCTGTTAAATAATATTAAGTTGTTCAGAAAATTAATTTCAAATTTTTTATTGATTCAAAATTATATACAGAATATATTTATTGCGAAGTTTTCTACTATCTAACGTGAAAACTCAAAGTTTTCCTTAAAAATTCGTTTTTAAAAAGTGTCTCTACGATTTTTTGTTTTGAATTACTCGCGGGTTAAGTAAAAAGGGACATTCCGATTAATAACTGCATTATAAATCATCCGCAATTAAAGATATGCTAAAACTTTGTTCTATCGATGGGTATTATATAATTGCCAATCTTATTTAAAAGATAGAATATATAGAATATAGATAGGAAATATATATATTTGAGTTAAAAATATACTTTCTTTGTAATCATTGCGCAATAGTTATAGAAGAAAAGTAATATTATATTTTTAGCTCGAATGCATATACTATTCTTTTTTTAAATTGATATTTATATTACTTGATAGAGCAATGTTCAGCTTTAGGTGCAGAAATTGCATGGTTATATTGTTCTGTAAATAAACGAAATATTTCGGGTTGAAACTCTTGACATTGTTTAAATTTTTGTGTATAAAAATTTATAATTACAAGCGTACGTACAATTAATCAGCTTGGCTTATTATAGCTCAGCTGTTCTTTTAATTTATGTGTATTGTTAAAATATATTTCCTTATTTCATTAAACTCCTAATTTTTGTGTCGCAATGAAACTTATAATTGCATTTTGAATACATTTTGTAAAAAGTACTTACACAAAAAAAGTTTAGATTAAATTTGTCATTATATGCTTTTCAAATTTTAGTATTGTAACAAGAAAGTAATAACAAATAAAGTAAATAAAAATGTATTTAATAAAAATAAAGTGCTTGAAATACAGCTTAATTCATATGTTTATATCTTATTTAAAATATAAATATTAACACATTTATAAAAGTATAATGTAATCTTAATGTTAATACTTTTAAGCGAAATAAACATCACGCATGTAAAATTGCAGAGATGAATATTTCTTATGCACAGTTTGTGAATGTAGCACGATTATATTATGAACCAAATATCGATTTATTATCTGAAAAGTGGACGTATTATCATAGTTATGTAGTTTACATCCACTTTGTCAGGGAGCAGTAGTGCACGGCAGCATTTTGCGGTTACAGGTTTTAGGCATGTCCTCTCTCAAGTTTCTCTCTGCTTTTTAATAACTTTTTAATAATTTTATTAAATAGCTAGGAATGTCGTTGCGCAGATATTTTACATGACGAAGATTAAGAAAAAAACAAAATAACAGTAACGTTATAATTTTCCACGCAATAATGTTACTGTTATGCATAAGACATATTACATTGCAGTTAAGTGAAAAATTATAACATTAATGTTATGTTATATTTTTTGTGTTTCCTAGAAAATAAAAAAATATATTTTAATTATAAATATAAATTGTAATTTCTATTTTTCCTACTATTGAGATTATTGAATGTTATATTATTTTTATAAGTATTTAAATTATTTATTTAAATTATTTATTTTATATAGATTAGAATATTTTTTCTGTTACTTTTTATAAAATTTAATATTCATTTTCAATAAATTTTCAATTTTTAAATAAAAATTAAAGAAAAAAATACCTAGCAAATGAGAATGGATTAAAATGGATTGAAATTTTTTTCTATGCGTATTTTAAATAACAAATACTTTTTTTGGATTTAATTGGATTCAATTGGATGCAATTGAATTAAAAATTGCATTTCTTATGAGCATTTCCAAAATTTTGAATTGAACAGTGTTCACAATGTGTTGTGCACAGAAAAAGCTAATATTATTTTTAGATTGAAAGGCATAGAAATATGCTCTATGCAATTCCTATAATTAAATAAATATGCATTTAGAATTGAAAAGCATTCATTTTAATATTCGTGAATCAATATTTCTGAAAATCTGAATCAATTCAATCTATTCTCGTTTGCTGGGAATTTTATGTCAAGCGATTTACTCATGATGGAATTCCACAACATGATTATGTGCATAATGACTATTAAAGACAGTCATCTGGAAAATACGGAACTTTATAAAAGTGACAATTGTTCGAGGACGATTTTTTAAGATACGTTTTTAAACTTTATAAAAACCTTATAGAACACTATTGGGTTTTGAAACACTTTCAGAACGCTTATGAATACAGTATATATCGTTTCATGAAAGTTTCTGTAATGCTAAAGCAACGCTTTACAAAGATGCTCAGTAAACGCTGATGCATCATCGTGCAGAGAATTCACTGTCTTTTCAAATATTTAGCAAACGCTTTTCTCAATATCGTGAAACAAGCATTTTTCTTCCGTTTAATAAACGCTATTTCAATGTGGTGAATTATTGAGTCTTAGTAAACATTTTGTAAGGCGTTTACGCAAACGCCCAAAAAATGGTTTCTTCAAAACAAGCGTTTTTCCTCTGTTTAGCAAACATCCTTCTACATATCTAATTTTCAAACAGTGCACAACATCATTACTAGAGGGACATAGAGAAATTCAATTTCTCACATTTAAAAAACCACATCGAATAGGATAAAAAAATAGGATAAAAGGCGCAATACGATGAGATTTTTCAATGAAAATTTCGTACCTTTTTTTTTGATAAAATGTCTGAGTTTAGCAGACTTAACACTCGAACGTTCATGTAAACATGAAACAAACATTCATGAAACTTCCTATTTTCAGAAAATGCCTTTCAAACGTTACAATGTTGCAATTTCCACTTTATGAATACTTTAGTGACTATTTTTAAACTCTCAACGAACTTCTGCAAACGCTCATGTAAATGTTAAACAAACGTTTATGAAATTTCTTCATTTTCGTCAGGGCAATCTTGGGTAAATTTTCAATGGCATAAAAAGGGCTTCAAGGATTTAGAGATAATTAAAGAACTGACATTATAGACAATTGATATAAATTTGCTATTATTAATATAAACATTTGGCTAATACATTCCCAACAAACAAGAATGGATTAAAATGAATTGAAATTTTTTTCTATACGAATACGTATTTTAAATAACGAATACTTTTTTTTTTAGATTTAATTAGATTCAATTGAATTCAATTAGATTCAATTAGATGCAATTGGATTGAAAAACTGCTTTCCTATTCAAAACTTTCCTATTCAAAATTTTGAATTGAACAGTATTCACAATGTGTATATTGTGCATAGAAAAAGCTAACATTATTTTTAGATTGAAAAGTATATGCTCCATGCAATTCCTATAAATGACTAAAAATGCATTCAGAATTGAAAAACATTCATTTTAACATTCGTGAATCAATATTTCTGAAAATATGAATCCATTTCAATTCATTTTAATCCATTCTCATTTACTGGGTTATTAAAACTTCATGATTTTTTTTATTATAAGCTCCAAAAATAAATATGCATACTTGTAAAACTATAATATTTTATATGTTGTCGCAAAATTACAATTTTTTCTCTATAGTTATGATCTTTGTTGATAATCAAACTTTGATAATAATACTGAAGTCACAATTTTAAAGAAAAATCAAGTGTTATTAAGTTTTAAATGCATATACATCGATTAAACACGTCTACAAAACTAATAAATCATAAAATTAGTACAATATTATCAGTTTTTTACTTTTAATCACTTTAATGGGTATTTTCATTTGATGACACAAATTGACACAAGTCAATTTGTCATCAAATGGAAAGCACTCAATATTAACAAGGGGTACGGTCAACACGATGCTACAAATGCTTTAAAGTAATTTTTGATTGATAAATTTGTAAAATTCTTTTTTCTAATTGGTCAACCAAATGCTTCAAAGCATTTGTAGTGAGATTTTGACCGCAGCCAAAATTGCGAACTTCCGTAAGGATATATAAAGTCTTTAATAATATCTCGTCGGTAGTATAATGCATAATTTCTTGTTTAACATTCGGTGAACAATAAGGATAAATGATGCATCTTGCGCATCAAAGTGTAAAACGAAATGCAACCTTTTGGTCTATTTTCTGGTCCTATATTAGACTGCACTAGAAGTCTCTTTCTTACTTTTAATAAATATCATATATATATATATATCCATCTCAATTTAAGATCCAAAAGTGTACACTAGTTCAGTAACAAAAAACAGACCTTTTGATAAGATCTTGTCAATGGCAAGGACCAATCGCATTGAAGAATTTTACAACAGTTGCAAAACTACTTTCTCTGCTGAACGCAATCTTTTGCTACTCGATGTATGATACAAGATGGCGCTACGTATTCGATTAATCATACGGAGCCTCTACTTGCTTGCTGATGTATTGTTTTAGAACAGGTAAACGTTTCATTGTAGACTAATGTTCGATGATCTTGTTTTGTCGGTCGCGTGCAATTGCCGACTCCTGGATGTATTAAACGTATGAGTGTTAAGATAGTGTATCGTGAACATAATTATTCGTGGTTTTGGCATTTTACCTATAATTTGGTGGTGCTTCCATTTCTCCCTCGTGATTCGATCACGTCGCATTTTATCATTCGTGACGAAAAGATTCGAAGTAAACTTCTTTCTGGGAATGTTGAAGAATTCGTTTATCGTTCGAGCATCTTACCAAGAGGTGGGTAAGTTTAGCTTATAATTCCCTTCATAAGTGAAAACAGATAAGAATGTGTATATAATTGTGAGTATCGGATGCACACATCATAAATATGCGCGCGCGCGCGCGTGTGTACACACACACCACACACACCACACACACACACACACACACACGCGCGCGCGCGCGCGCGCGCGCGCGTTTGCATCTTTTAAACGTGAATTTCATGTAAAATCATTTTATTTTTCCTCATATCACATCATTAAAAATGTAAAATATGAAGGCTGGAAACACAATGAAAAGCACAAGCAATGATCTAATTTACATCTTGCATTTGATGCGAATACTGACTAGTAATTTTCTATTAAATTATCTTAATTTATTACGAGTAATACGAGTAACATATACATGATATATGTATTAATTAATTAATTATTTTGATGCATATTATACCATTATAGTACATTATTTTTTAAATACATTGCTGAAATTAAGATAATTTAATAGAAAGTCACTAGTTAGTTCCCATTTCAATTAGTTCCCGTGTACGATGTAAACTCGAGCATTAGGAACAGGGAATTAAAGATTTCAACCTATCAGGATTGTGTTTCAAAATTCAACTCTTCTCTGTCAAATTGAGTATCATTTTATCCTTGTTGATCACGAATGTTGAATAAAGATAAAAGATACTCGAAGTTGACAGTTTGGCACGCACCCTTGAAAGCATCCATTCTGGTTCTATATACATGATAAGTATATTTCTGATAGGAGTGAAATTTATTATTTCCTGTATTATTTTCTCTATTGCATATACTTTTCATTATGTTTTCGATTTAAGATTCAAAATGTTGAATGGCGGAGATTTAAAAATTTAAGAATTTAAGAATTAATTATTTAAATAAGTAATTAACTATTTAAGAATTTATTGAATAGTTTGTGTTCTATCTCGTGAAAATGAAAATTTATTTGTTTCATTTTATTTTTTCATTTTTTTACTTAAAAAAAGAATCGATTAAAGTGCACTTACTTTTTTTATTAAGTGTGCTATCGAGATAAATAGACGTATATATCAAATAATATTAATCATTTTTCGATAGATGTTTCCTCTCATTTATTGGGTTGTCTGGAAAGTTCGTGCCGACTAAAATATAAATTTTAGTATACATTTATTAAATTAAAATTTTCTGCGTTTCAATTTTCCTTCAACATCGGCACGAACTTTCCGGACAATGCAATATTTAAATGATAAATGCTTTCATTTCTCAATTTATTTTTCCTTACAATTTTATCTAAAAACAAATAAATTTCGAGGATAAATCTTAATAGTGATATTTTCATTTTAAAATAAATAAATAATTTAAGTTGGAATATTTCTTTAAAAAAATAAAAAGAAATGGTAAATGATTATCTTCGGGTTTACCATTTTTTTTTATTTTTTTAAAGCGACTTCCAACCCACCTTCCCCCTGCTTGAGGACGCACGACTTTCATCTTCCTCTGTCAAGGGAAAATACTGCTGGAATATGGATCTTATGTTTAAAAATTGTGTGCTATTCATAAAAATTGTTCTATTCATTAACTTTTTAATAAATAATGATCGAAAAAATCAATGATCTTGACCTCCTTAAAGGAAGATCAACATCGAAGTCGGTGAAAAATTATTTGCTGCGGACTATATAAGGATAAACATTTATCAAAGAAATATTTATATCTTATTCACGGTTCAAACTACAAATTTGGATGAATATATGTTATCTTTGCTTTATGTTGATAAGTAATACCTATATATCAACTCTGAGAAATACTAAAAAATGGAAATACTAAAGAATAGATTAATCTTCCTATTTTCCATGCGATTCATTAGTTCGTTAAACATTTTGAAACTGTTATATGAAAAAAGAATGCTACAAGCACATAAAAATCAATTAGTGACTTTTTGTATCCTTTTTGGCCTGCAAAGGACCCTACAAATCTTATGGAAATTGAATTTCAGTCGAATTAGCCGAAAATTTGAAATATCGGTTTAATAAAAAGTCTCCACAGGCATAACTATAATGTAAATAACCATTTGATCTCTACAAGGCGTTATTTTTCAAAATAACAGGTTAATATTCAATATTTTATTTTCAACGAGTACGATGCATTCCTATTGCATTGTCATAATTTTTACTTTCTATGTATGTTTTTAAGTAAAAAAAAGTTATTAGGAGACATTTATAATAATCAAGCACTCCGATTTGCGAGAGGACTCACAATAATTAAGCACCCGGATTTGTGAGAGGCGAGGAGATTCACAATAAATAAGCAACCCAATTTGTGAGAGGCGAGAAACTAATAATCAAGTTTCAGTTTCAAGTTCATTTCGATTTGTGAGAAGCAATCAAATAAAATATATATATTAATTATTATCCGTATCTAGAGATACGGTAGTGTCTCGGCGCTGAGATCGAAACGATTGGTTTTTGCTTGTTCTTTGTTTTTCTGTTTTTTAAATTTATTGAGCCTTATTATAGTTCAATAATATTTAATAAAAGGAAATTGAATGGAAACGAAATTATGCACTGATATTTATTAAGCTAGGAAATGGTAATGTGACAAAATGATTTATTTGACATCGATCTCCATTTGTTTATAACTACAATAAATTTTTTTTTTATTTACTGAACATTGTAATGTAACTCTACATAAATACATAATGTATTCATCAATACATAATGTATTTATATTAAAAAGTTGAGATTTTTATCATTTATTTTATACATTTCCGCATTTATTTTATACATTTTATATATTTTCCATATTTTTAGAACACAAATTAAAAAAATATTACTATTTATTAAAATAACTTATTCAGATAGTAAAACATTATCAAATTTGTCGTATTATTATTAAACGTGATTTAGAATAATCTGTAATATTCATAATTTTCATAATTTGCTATCGTTTTGAAAATATGTATAAAACTTTAACTAGGCTAGGAAATGATAATGAAAAAGTAGTTTATTACGTCATCAATTTGTTTATAACTTAATTCATAACGAAAGGACATCAAATAAAATTAAACACTATATTTAACTAAGCTATTAACTAAGCTAGAAGATGATAATGATCTATTTGTCCTTGATCTCCATATGTTTATAACTTAATATTAAAGTATAAAAGGAGATCGAATGCAAACGAAATCGCTAGTATTTGTCAATATAAAATGCGATATCAGTACAAACTTATCTTTTTAAAAACAGACGTTAAGAATATGCTTTTCAAATAAAACCTAAATGATACGTTACGTATTTTTTAAATATTCCAATCCAAGTAATAGTTATAGTTTTAATTTTCTGCTTCAAAGATATTCTTATTGAAAATTCTTCTATTATATTTCAACCCAAGTAATGACAGCTTTATTAATTAATTTATTTAATTATCTCAAAAATTTATTTACTCTTTGAGAAAATTATTGTGCCAAATTAAAAATAAAAATCCAAATAATACAGTCTTAACTAATCAAGATATATACTAAAATAAAACCTAAGTGTAATATCTTTGTTACTTAATTCTAATGGTATATATCTTATTCGTAAAAAATTTGATATGACAACTGGCGCTTAGTTAAATTCCAAAATTTTTATATATTATTCGTATTATTTTATGTATTATATAAAAAATTATCTTTTTAAAAAAGATAAAGAACGCTAAGAATATATGTGCTTCTCGAATAAACTCTAAGTGATGCGTTACGCATTTTTTTATTATTTCAGCTCAAGTAATAGTAATTTTAATTCTTCTTCAAAAATATTTTTATTGAAAGTCTTTTATTCAAACTCAAATAATAACAATTTTAATTCTCTGTCAAAAATTACTATTTCTCGAAAAAAACTGAAGTACAAAATTAAAAATTAAAGAATAAATAATACAGTCTTAATAATACAGTCCAATCAAGTTAAATTTTATTAAATTAAAATGTAAAATCCTTAATCTTTGTAACTAATTAGTGAATCGCAATGAAATTTTGCATAATTATTTTGAATATTTAAAGTACTTATATTTTATAAAAGAGAGATATAAATTTCTTTATAAATTTTAAAATTTTAAGTTTTAACAATAAGGATATTTTTGTCATTTGCTTAACTCCAATTATATGTATCATTTGTATAAAAGATTTGATATCAACAATTGGCGTCAAGTTAAATTCCATAAAATTTTTTCCCTTAGGATTACACATTATTTACATTAACTCTTATACTAACTTAGATACTAACACGTCTGTGAAGCTGTCTCTTCATTTTTAAAATTTTAATAAAATAAGCAGAGTTCCGCTTGCCCCCCGAAGAGTTTTAGAATTCTCTATTAATATTAGAAAGAGTTCCATCGATTAAGCTGATGAAAACACTATTTGAAATTTCGGGGGAGCCAAGTTCACGATTCCGACACATTGAAGGGCTATAAATTTTTTACCGTTCATTGTAACACTATGGTTCATATAGAACAATCGATAGAACTCTTTGGAGGGCAATCAGAACTCACAAAAAAGTAATGGATTTCCGAAAAATTTTTTCAAAAAAAAATTTTTTCATAAAAACCGCTGAAATCTATATTTAAAAAGTTCTGGGTCTTTAAAGTTTCGACTTTTGAATTTTTCTAAATCCACGGGTCAAAATTTTTTTTCGGAAATCTGGCATTTTATCGAGAAGTCTGGTAACCCCCCGAAGAGTTCTAATGATTATCCTCAATAAACGATGCACTGAAATCTATATCTAAAAAGTTCTAAAGACTTTAAAGTTTCGACTTTTGAATTTTCCGAAGTTCACACAGGAAAAATTTCTTTCTACTGATATATGGGACCTACAATTTAACGATCCAATCCGAATGTCAGAATAGGTCCTTATGCCAAAGATACTCTCAATGATTTGGCATTGTCTTCCGAGAGGTGATGATCAACATCTAACAAA
>Ga0157364_1007378_pt1 | contig 11388 bp, 7 predicted proteins | sample AttsexASBM2_FD_111476 | JGI IMG/M metagenome (GOLD analysis project Ga0157364, IMG submission 111476) | Fungus gardens microbial communities from leaf cutter ant in Ribeirão Preto, State of São Paulo, Brazil - Atta sexdens ASBM2 | ecosystem: Host-associated > Fungi > Mycelium > Unclassified ...
CAGCCGATTAAAAATGCTATGCTATATTTTACTTATCTAAATTGTTGCAGCAACCAATCTTTTCTTTGAATGTAATTAACAAATAAATTAGATTTTGACATGTTTTGATAGACATTTGTTTATTCAATTCATTTATCAAATTAAAATTTTTTAAAAGTAAAATAAGAAATAAAAAAATCTGTTAAAAATAGATAGAATTAAGAGTTAATAAGAGTTCAGTTAAAATATATTGATCGAACAAGAATATACATTAATATTGTTAAAATCCACGCAAGCATTTTCTCCATAACTGTAATGGAATGTCGAGCGCGCTATCGGTTAAATTGATTTTCATACAATTAACATTTTTAAATCCTGCAGCAAATTCACTATCACCTGCCGTCATGGAAGGACTTCATCGTACACCTGCCTCAATCGCAAAATATTGTTCAGAAGGCGGGTCTTATTTACTCTAAGCGAATCGATGTCAATCGCTCCCAATGAAAATGTAAGTGCAGCTGTTCTTACTATGTTGTTTCGGACAATATCGAGTGTATATATTACGCGTGATCGCAACATTCGCATTTAAATGAATAATTTGTGACAATATGCAGGTATATTAAAAGAATGCGCTTTTCAAAAAAAACCTTTTTAAAAATTTCTATTTGAGTTATTGTAAATATTTAAGTTATATATTTGAATAATACGCGTGTATTTTATAAATATTATCTATTAGAAATAATCTATGATTCTCATCAGTCGAATAAAATTTAATAATTTTGATAAAATTTGAAATACAGTTCAATTATCATTCTGATGATGATTTAAATAAAATTATTGACATGTCATTGGATTTTGAATGCTTATAACATGAACGTGGGAAATCGATCAAGAGTTTAAAATTGGTGAACTCAACCCATTGACAGGATAACAAAGAGTAGCGAAAGAGAAAGATGAGAAAAGAAACCTTCGTGCAGATGCTACATAAACTCTTTTCTATTCTTAACATTTTTTTTTCCTCGAATTATTTCCAGTCGTGTGATTTCCGAACAATTGTCGCTATAATTTCCAGACCCCGGCAAAAGAAACGAGGAAAACAGAGATTTTCCATTTTGTATCTCACTGGAAAAAAATATTTTCGCACAAATAAGATCCACCTACTGTGTAAAATGAATGCAACATGTTTTTTTGCGAGCAAATCTGTACCTTTTTGTTAAATGGGAATCAATTAGGTTTTATTAAATAATCAATTTAATAATAAATAGTACAATATCTTTATGTATTGGATTAGAAAAGAAAATGACAAAATATATAAATTTTTTTATACAGACAAATTTCAAGACTGAATTATTATGGAACAATTTTAAACTGTATTTTACATTCAAAAATTGTGATAACGTTATATTCAGATTTGTCATTTCAAAATAGAAAACTTCAATAAACTTTATCAGAATGAAAACTTCAATAAACTTTAACTTCTAAAAAATATTCTTCTTTCATTTATTCCTTTTTGATCTTATTAATTTTGTTATTAATTTTATTATATTAATACTATAAAAATTGTAATATTGTTAATTTCAGGAATGTTTGATTAAAGAACAAAATTGTTAAAAATTACGAGTTATAACAGATATAATATATATAAAAAAAAGATTATTTTTGCCTAATAAATATAAAGTTTGGATTATAAAAGTTAATTTTAGAAAGATAATTTTTAAATAGTTTGAAGTTTAAATAAAATAAAGAATATTTTCACTCTAGTTAAAATAACTAAGACATTAAATGCTTTTTTGCGGAAAACTTTTGTCGTCATGTCGTCACGTTTTAGCCTCTAGTCGAAGACGAGTTTAACAGTAGATCGCGTGTTAGATGAACGGGTTCTTTGTGTTCATAAACGTTGATGTGGCAAACCGTTTCTAATTACGCGCCTCAACAACATGCGGGGCCTTGTGGTCGCATCGTAATGCAGCAGCGGCTTGTTCCTGAATAACAGGATCATATTAATTACCATGATCCCTCATTGATCTACGTCTCGCACGAGCGACACAGTGGAGTACATACATAGTAAATTTATGCCTGTTAAGTTTTAAATTCATCAAAATGTCATAATCATTAATGCTCAATATATAAACAATTAATAATATGTAACACTAATAAATTTCAAAATGAAACATTTTTTTAAGATATATATTTAATTTATAACTTGATCGCAAAGAAATAAATAGATATAAGGTACATGCAAGTACGTATGGCAGGCGTCTTAGAATGCAGCTGTCCCGCATATATAGATCTATAAATGATCCGATGCGGTTTTGGAACGGTTCCGTGCTATTTTTCACGTCACCATCGTGAAACTTTTGCGAAGTTTCGTACATTTCGATATCGAATCGATCGGCCGGGTTGGTGAAAGAATAATATTTACTCACCCTGCTTGGATAAACAGATCGGATGTCTGAGGAGCGCTCTGATGCAATTTCGATGCATGCAGCTTGCTAATACACGAGGACAAGTCTCGTCGAAGCTCGGTATCAATATATAAAATCTTGTTTTTTATAGATAAGAGAATATCTCAATCGCAGCTGTTCAATTACGACGACAAATGATAAAAGCAAATATTTTGATATCATGTCGGAATATAAATCTTAAATTTTTGATTAAATATTTTCTTGATGTAGTAACTCAAAACTATATTTCATTAAAAAAAAAATAATACAGCAATAAACTTTTAAATTTTTTATAAAACAACAAATTGATAGCAAAACGGATATTTAAAAAACATGTTATTTTATTTGATAGATAAAATCTATGATAATTCTTTCTAATAGATTCTTTCAGTTCATTTTTTATTCATATCAATTGCCTTCTGGCGGAATCCCCGATGTGTTATGGAAAAAAGTGGAAAAAGGAGGATAAAAGAATTTACCGGCATGTTATCAATTTTCAACTGGCATAAACTACCAGCTGTTACATCGGACCTCAATGGTTCGTAATGGATCTGTCAAGAATCTTATTGTTAGACTAAAAGATCCAGACCGCCAGGTCGAGGACAGGACGAATCTGTCCGAGTAATTGGAGCTTCTGAATGGAAGACGAAGAAAGGAAGTGACGGGTGTCCTTGGCACGTGCCAAGCGCGGGAGTTTACAAAGGACACTCCTTAGGTCGTCTCAGGATCGTCTTACTGTAATTCTCGTATCTTTTCAGAGCAACGGCCGTGATATTGGCAGTCGCTTGATTTTGAGACTTTCGTTTATTTGCGATCAACCAAGTCAAAATCTTTTGATACAAAGTGAGTGAATTGTGGTTTTAATGGGACTCTATTCTGTTGATATGTTTTAATTCTAAAAATATTAATAATAATATTTTATCTGCCAATTATACATATTAGGCGGATATAATTTTTAAAAATACCTATTACCGCAATATTTTTTTCTCAAAAATAAAGTTATCATAAATGATCACAAAAGCTTCTAAGTAAAAAATTTTATTTATAATTCATGATTATTAGTTCAATATTTATTCATCTCGCATTTGAGTGCAAAAAGGATATGAATAGACGATCGAGACATCCACCGACATCTTTGACATCATTGGAAGATCATTGGATCTCTGATATTCACCTGGGATTAGAGTGGTCGACGTGGTCAAGCAAGGTTTATGGAAGGGGAATACAAAGTACAAAAAGAACAGAGAAGGACCTTCAATCAGCAGAAGGAACAGAGACAGCGAGCTGGTCTCTCCTGTTCTGTGGGTTCACCTACGGACCCCTTCTACATAAGGCCCCGGTTCTCACCCCACTTCGTCAGTGTAGAGGCGGCCGTTGAAGTGCCACGTTACAGGCACCTTAGTGCCTCACGATACTTCGAACGTGTTCTTAACAGTGTGAACAATTGAAAATCGTGTAATGTGGGACATCGTGCTCTCGGAAAAGTGATTCGTTTTTAGTTGCTGTGTCTGATGTTTAGCTAAACTTTCTGGTGCCAAGGACGCAGTGAGTAGCCTATCTCGTTTATATTCTTTTTTTTCGTTGTGCAGACGAGAGACCGTGGGTGCTGACCGGTTTCGTTCGACCTCAACGCAGAGGTCGAAGTGTGATACTCGAGATTAGTAAGAGAAAGGAATGCATCCTCGAAGATAGAATGCGAAGAGAATATATTTAAAAATTTCGCGCTTCTTTTGCCCGGCAAAATATTTTTTATACATTTAATTGTTCTTGTCTTTAATTAATAATGACTTATAGCTTAGGATTAGTTGACAGTCATTTCATTATATTTTTCTTAAAATTTTTAATAACATTTGTTATATTATTACTATATATTATAACTATACTATTGCGATAAATTTACAAACTCTGTTTTTTGCAAAATTTTTTAAATTAAATCTCGAATAAAATTTCTTTAAAAATATCTAAAATTATGAATTAAAAAAGGAATTAAATAAAAAATTCTATTTATAAATTAATTATATATTTTTATTTTAGTCGAGAATTTAGTCCTAATTTAACTAAGATAATCAATATAATTTAATAAAAATATTTAATAAATTTTGTTCTTTAATTGCAAGTGTATAATCATCGAGATTAATTGATAAAAATTTCTGTATTCATTACTAAATAATACGATAAATGATAACAATACGATAAATGATAAACAATACAATAAATATATTCAATATAAAAGATTTTGAGTTAACAAAAATGTATAATTTTTAATCCATATCTAACTATGTACAATAAAACTTTTTAAATTTCGTAGATTGATTCACATTTTTATGTGACGTTGTCCAATTAAATTTTAATTTTTGTCAGAGAAATAGAAATTTGAAATAAATTGGAAGGATGCATTTTTGAAGATTCATGTGACTGTCATAATGTCTCCAGAGATATGTTTCAAAACGTCAGAAAATCGCACTTCACTTCCACGTTGCCAGAAATCTCATGACTCTTCTATTCGAGGGAGTAAACGATGCCGTAATTGCTCGACGGTTGTGCCTTGTTCATGTCAGATCTGAAAGTTACCGGCGAAACAATGGCGCCTGCCTGCTTGTATATTGCAGCTATTATGTATGGTTAAGAAGGGTGCGCTCATTCCTTTTTTCTTTTTTTTGCGCACTCTCTCTTTCTTTCACGAATCTCTCTATCCCTTTCCGGACTGTGCCCTTTTATCTGTCATATTAATCCGTCTCGGTGCGCGATTGTTTAACACTTTCCCAGGCGGAATACCTAGGGATAAGAGGGATTCCCTCTTATGTAAATTACCCTTTCTTTTCTTTCGGATTTTTACGGATCAGTGATCGAACGTATCTATTATCACGATTCATCTATCGAGAATATCGAGATTCGTACTTTTAGAAACAAACAGAGGATAAATTATTAATGAGTTGGAAACAATATCAATTTTTCCATCGACACGACAATCATTAATCGGAATTAGTACAATTTATTTAAGACGTGACTGATTTATATTTCTGTCTATATATATGTCTACATATATGTATATGATTAATATCTGTATAGAAAATCGGGTATGCAGTTTTTTTCAATTACTTGAGTGGAAAAGAGAAAGAGAAAATGAAAAGAGAGAAATTCTATACTTATTTATTTGAACAAATATGCAACCTTTAAAACATTTAAAAAATAATCACACATAGAGAGAGCTCGAATAGATTTTTAACTAAATTGCAATTTCGCAGAACTTTTTAGTAATAGTAATTGAAATAGAATTAATTTGAAAAATAATTAGTAAAGTAATTATAACTAATTTATACAGATAAAACTGTTTTCGAGAGAAATATACAACAAACTATTTAAGATTATTAAATTATTAAATTATTCAGTTCAGAAAATATTATATAAAACTTTCGAGCAATTTATTCACTCATTTATATTACTCATTTACATCATATTACTCATTTTTTAGATATTATTCATATTCTATTATAATTTTATAATATTAATAACGAAATTTGGGAAATCGAATTAATTTTTCGAAATTTTTACGCACAAATTCCATCACTCTTATTCATATCATATAAAGTTATGCGAAATTTTGCAGACAGAATAATTTCGTATTATATCCTTACGCATATTATCATATTATATTATTATAATAAGCCTCCTTCAGCAATGAGAGGGTTAATATGGAAATCCGCCGGACATGAGCTTACGGTCGTTCTTATTCACGATGCAAAATCGTGGGCACCATGCGAAAACGTGGCCAATCTCGCGAACGAAATCGCGGTAGCGAGAGGGGTTCCGGGAGGGGCGAGATCGGGAGTCGTTGAGGAGTGTCCGGAAAGTAAGAGCGGGCTTCCTTGCCGGTCGACCGGTCGAACAAAGGACAAGTGCGTCCTCGAGAGCGATGTTAGAACCTCGTCTAATTGTAAGACAGTCCTTTTTGATCCAAGCGACACGCGGGCCTATGGCGGGATTCAAAGGGAGAAAAGGGCAAGCACGCGTGCGCCTCGCACGTACATCTGCCGGCAAGGTGGGGAGATTTCGCAAGACGACAACGAAGAGGGGCAGAAGAAGATGGTGACGGCTGAAAAGGGGGAGGGGGCCAGAGGAGGGGAGAGGGGAGAGAGGCCAGTCTCCTGGGTCCTATACAAACTTTCCTGCGAAGGTAAGGACTCCGCCGTGGGTCCACCTCGAGAAGCCCTTCTCTCGGATTCGGCGTTCTGCCATTTAAATGCCCCTCGGACGCCGTTGCCAAGACTCGTTTCCCCGTTATTGTTCCTACTTTATTTTCGAGTCTCGTCCTGAATATCTCTCCGAAGTCTTCTGAAGGATACGGATATGCGTGTGTGTGAGAGACGTCACACACTCGCGATCCGCGAGTTTCCAGTTTATTCTCGATCGACCTCTGCATTTGTTCTCTTTTCGACCATGGGTCATTCTTCTTGTTTGATGGGTCAGCCAGCCACCTTCCTCGTGCGCACTCTCGCATCGTCGAGTGGATCGTATCTTGAAAATTAAATTCCACTTTGGCTCCACTCGGCCTGTACATCACGGTACATATCCAAGATCGACGTCCATAATGGAATACAGTGAGCAGAATACATAATGGATCATGAATTCAAGTCTGAATAATTCAAGGTATATCAAAATGATTTATAATCTCGAAAGAGGATACTTTGCGAGAGTCATATATGCCCCAAATGAGGATTCAAATACAACAAATTAATTGTTCAAATATTATTATATACGTATTTTAATTATTAGTCAAATAAACAAATTATTAGAGGAAAGGCCTCTATTATGAGATATAGTTCCTTTTGAATAAATGCTAGAAGTCTATAGGCAGAATTTAAAAAAATAATAGGTCATTTTGAAGGAAATTTAATAAACTTTAAGATAATGTTACATAAAATTTAATTCAAATTCTATTTTTTGTTAAATTAAAGAAATGTAAAAAGTGAGCAAATCGCAAAGTCAAAAAATTGTGCTCCTAACATGAGATGCCCTGAGAAATCGATAGTAAAACGCGAAATATATCAGTATTGCAATTAAAAAACTTTATTTAATGTTTCTAAATATAAACAAACACAGCCAGCATGCGCGAAAAATGAGCATGCGATAGATTATAGAACTCGTTTTCAGATTGTTAGAATCAAGCATCGCAGATATAGGCACTTGACGTTCATTCCGGCTGTCTTTTTTATTATTGTACAAGAACATTTCTACTTTAGCAATGATTTTCACTATAACATAGGAATATGAGTTATTTTACATTAGGAATATCCTAGGTATCTCATATTACGATTTCTACACCTTATGATTTTACGATCATCAAATCTAATTTCTAATTAAACAATTCAACAATTAATTAAACATATCCCATATTTTTCTATTAGTACGACCTTACTCTATCTCTATATGAAGAATTTATTGCCAAATATTTATTTATTAAATAATAAACAAGGTTTAAATGCTCATCTCAATGAAATTTGAAAATCCAAAATCTTGTTTTACAATGATTACAGGCATGATGTAATAATGAATTTTCTACTAAAATAGTTTTCAATCTAAGAGCAATAAATTCATGGTGAAACCAATAGATAGCGTTTATTAATTTAGCAGAAACGCCGCTATCTCATAATAGAGGGCTTTCTTCTATATATTAATATATCATAGCAAATTATTTCTTTTATTTTTACAAAGGAAGAAGAGCAAGCTTGATAATCGAAAAAGTTTAGAGAAAGATAATTTTTGTTTTATATTGCTTACTATTTTTTTTTCTAAAGAAAGTTTTAAGATTAATTAATAATACATTTAATCAGTTCTGCAGTATTTCAGAATTAGGTAAGTTTTTAAAGAAATAATTTCCTCAGGACGGCCATAGAAATTCGATCTCAAACTTACGTATCCTCGCAGATCGGAAAAGCCTGCTAACACTTGTGGGATTTCACTGTCACGGGGAACGTAGATCAGGCTCGGAAAGTGGGGAGGCTCGCGACATGGGAACACGCGCGGATCACCGGGGGGACAGGTGTGCTCCAAATAACGCGTGAAGCCCAAAGCTCGCGTCTTCTCTCTCTCCTCTATCGCACGACACGTTTCCTCTCTAGACGCGCGTCTCCTTCTCCTCATTGCCAAACTCCGCTCCCCTAATCTCTCACTGTCGCTGATGCAGCGAGTAGTAGCCTCTAGCTAGTGAATGCGGCTTTGATTGTCGTCGGTTGGGTTCCTAAAAACCACCCTCCCCCTTCACAGGGAGCATTTCGAGAAAATGGCGCTAGCAAAAGGTGCGTCTGGGGTCAATCCAATATAAATCAGAACCGAGTCTTGAGACTTATGTCGAAGAGAGAGAAGGAAGATGGGAGAGAAAGAGAGAGTATGTGTGCGGAATCAAAGTGGGAGGGGGGGAGGCTCAGAAAAAAGGGGGCGACGATGAATAGAGTATTTTCGGAACCGCTCGCGGCATATACATCGAGATGCTCACGTATGTGTATACAACTCATCCGTGTGTTCGTGAAAGAGAATCAGGTACGAGGTCTTCACCTGCCTCCTCCTTTCCGCTTCTCCTAGCGGGCCCCAAAGATCTTCTCTGGCAGGAATTTGGAGTTTCTCCCGCGTTTGAAACGTGACGGCCGTTATTCTTCTTTCTTATATGTTCAGGATGAATCATTTCTGGGTTTTTTTGAAATACAAGGATTATATAGGGGAGTTCGTTATCAATTTCTTGATAAGAAATTGATCTTGTCCTGCAGACAACTCCTTTTGAAGCTCGCGATCTTCGTGTTAAAAATTCCAGAATCGAAAGTGGTATGTTCTTTGCACTTTCATTCTTGTTTGAAGATTGGTTCACAAGTGGCTATTGTTAGATATCAAGCAGATGATAAGATTATTCATATTTTGTATCACTAAAGATGCATCATATTAATTTTTGCTGTCTATATATAATATAATAAAAATTTTTATTTGTTTGTTATCAGCTTCAATGTTCGATGTTTAAAAATAATCCTTATCAGATATGTGGACATGGCAACATATAGACGTGCCTTTTAATATATTTTCTTTATATCATTCGTTTTTATTTTCTTTGATTTTATTGGCAAATAATGAGAAACGAGCAAATTAAATTTAGTACTCTTTTTATATAATAAATTAGTTAGTCTCAAGTTTTCAGAAATAGTTATTATAATGCAAGTGCAATATTATGCATTTTACAATATTGTTTGCATTAGTTTGCAGAACGTATTCATAAGATACAATAATTAGATTGTATCAGTAATTTTATCCCGACAATTGAAATAAAGAGATGAGAAAATGAGAAAAATTTGTAGCTTTGGAAACTTCAAATTAACTGAATAAATATTGTCGGAAGGGGGAGAGAAGTAATATGTTTCCGAGGCACCGAGGTACTTCAAATCTCCGTGTGAGCTGACTGAGGCACTATTTGTTAAGCGACATTCGGCGGGCGTGTTTGCATATGTAAGATCGTGCGTGATTGTTTGCGCGGTCCTGAAAAGAAATCGGGTAACACACGAGCTTCTCTCAGCTGTCCTCTCCCTTTCCTGTCAGCTTTCAGGATATCCTGAAGAAAGAGAGAGAGAGAGAGAGAGAGAGAGAGAGAGAGAGAGAGACTGAGAAACAGGGAGACTTTGGTGTTTCTTTCAGGTGTTAATATTTTTTTAAGATTTCTTAAATTTAATACCATATATAATATTTATTTTAATAGAATATCTATTTTGAGATAAAAATTTTTTATTGGATAAATATCAAAATTGCAAAAAATAGACAAGTGTCAATAAATAATAAATTTATGCTGATAATTTGTATCATAAAAATATAGTCTATAATTATTTAAAATTATCTCCTTTCAATGCTTATTTATAGAAATAATAGAAATTTATTTAATATTATTTCATTTAGCATTCTCCAGTCTATGTATTAGTAAATTATATTTTTATATGCATAAAAATTACGTGGAGGATTTAACAAAAAGTTCTTTCAAATGTAAGAGTTTGTAGATAATCTTTCTTTATCAGTTTAAAACAATTTAGTTTGTAAATTAATCTCCATAAAAAGGCAAATAGATAGTAAATCTCTTTTTTCCATTTAATTTCCATTTAATTTAATAATGGGTTTTATGCAGCTTATTAATTCAATTACTAAGATATTTAACATAAACAAAATATTTAATATGAAAATTCAGAAATTATGTATACAATTTAATGTCTAATTAAATTTTTATTAACAGAAATTATTTTTAAATTAATTGAAGAATTTATAGATGAAGTGTCTATAGGAATAGATTTTTTAGCACATGCTATGTAGTATATCAAATTTATCGCGACGCAATCCTGATAGACTGGGGAACTATTTCGAACCCCTTTCTTGATGTCGATCCAATCTTGACGACACGCGCTACTTTTCAGAGTATTTCTTGCTTTCTCTATGCCGCACCTTAAAACGAGGGGCGCATCAAGACCGTTAATGGCACCGTCTTTCTTGTTTCGGCTCCGTGAATAATCCGCATTGTAATGGCGGTTTTCGCGCCGTATCCGCCATTAGTCTCGTGTGGTTCCGACAAGTGATTATTAATGCTTCGAAGAAGAAAAGTACGTTCTCTCACATTCTTTTATTTTTATTCATTTGAGATTGTAAGCGGCATCGTATACAAAATGTCCTAGATGTATCCATCTATCAATTTGTGGATTGGGAAGAGAAATAAATTTAAAAAAAAATTTGTAATAGATGTGTGTGTGTGTGTGTGTGTGTGTATGTGTGTGTGCACTCAATATCAAATTAATATTAGATTAGAAAATTTTACTCCAAGGACATATGATGTTTTATTAGGTGTACAAAAAAGTTCTGAGCTTTTTTTTGTAAAATTCAATCTTTATTCGTATGTAATCGTACGGAAATGGCTTGCTGCGTAACGCCAAGCTGTTCTGCAAGCTCCTTTTCA
>Ga0157364_1007379_pt1 | contig 11387 bp, 6 predicted proteins | sample AttsexASBM2_FD_111476 | JGI IMG/M metagenome (GOLD analysis project Ga0157364, IMG submission 111476) | Fungus gardens microbial communities from leaf cutter ant in Ribeirão Preto, State of São Paulo, Brazil - Atta sexdens ASBM2 | ecosystem: Host-associated > Fungi > Mycelium > Unclassified ...
ATAATAAACTGTTCTCTGTATACTAAACTTATCTAATAAATTTCTATAATTCTTTTTTTACTAATATTATTTTTATTTTTTAATAAAAATTTTTTAATAATGCTTTGTCTTTAAGAATTTAGATTGTAATTAACGAATGCAGATTTTATTAAAAACTTTTATTGAACATTAAAATAATAAAGAATTAAAATAACAGTAATAAAACAGTTAAATACTGTAAAAAAATGTTACGGTTAAAGTTAGATGTTAGATTATTTTGGGTATATATCATGGAACAAATCGAAATGGAATTCCAATCGAAATTATTCAATTATTCCCTAGTTCTTATTGTATTTTCTAGAGAAAATGGAATAATTCCGATCGGAATTCTGACATATTCCATGATAGATACCCTAATATCGGCAATGTAATGCCAATTGAAGAGAAACTTATGTTGCTAAGCACCTATTTTCTTTCTATATCAAGGAACATTTTGTTATCTGGGTAGTTACATATTAGACACAATCTTAATGTTATGTAAACAGATAGATATATTAAATATTTACTTGCAGAGAACAGTATCATAGAAAAAAGAAAACTCCTACTTTGCCCCTTACCGAGGAACGGATTAAACATTTTTATCCTGGAGAAACATTGTCGTATCCAGTGCCGTATCAATCGACTGAGGCATTGATGCAAACGGGGAGTCAACAAGCAGATAAAAATCTAGATTCAAACAGAAAACAGAAAACAGAAAAACAGAAAAATTACAAAGTACGCTGTATTGACAAAGTTAAAGTTGTTCGACCACGATTGATAGATACTAAAAATATCATGCGATTAAATTTCTCTGAGAAAACGAATGTATTCTGTAATGTAAAGAAAGTGGGAAGTAAAATCACAATCAAGTTATTGCCTAATAATGAAAAGCCTAATAATGAAAAAAAGAAGATAGTCATAAAAAATCCAAGGTATATATGCTTTGGCATGCATATACAGGAAATTTCAAAACGTCTTGCGACTTTGAAATGTAACAGGGTTGCCACAAAATTAGAGATCAGGAAATTGAAAACGGGAAATTAGAGAAAAATAATTTTGTAAAATTTAATTTTCTGAAAAATTAAAACTTTAGGCTTTAAAGAAGTTTAATATATGTACAATCAATAATTAAAAGATTGCAACAATTTCTTTTCGATGGATTTCGGAATTAATGGATCAATTCTAAGCAGAATCGTAAAACTTGTAACGTGTTCTCGTAAAATTTGTAAAAACTTATATTCTAATTTTATGAGTATATATAGTAGGACGTACGATTATTCGTAAATATTTACAATTTCTTGTAAATTTTATGGCTAGTAAGCTGTCTGGAAAAATATTATATAAAGGTATAAGCACTTAAAGATTCTTACAAGAATATATTACAAACCTTATGATTCTGTTTAGAATTTAGGCATAAAGCTTATTCATACAGAGGTTGAACGTAAATATACTATTTATTTCAACCTCTGTACGAATAAGCTACACTTATGCATTTAGATGCATAAGTATGAGTTTGAATTGACGTAACGCTTACTTAAACTTAAATTGTAGACGTAAGCAACGCATAAGCTTTGCGTTTCTTTTCAAGATAGACATGGATGCATTCCGAATTATACACAAAGCGCATGATTATCCTTCATCGAAGAATAAAATAATACCTCATGTGCTTCATGCATATCTCGGAACGCACTCTAGTTCACACTTGATATGGACACTAACGAATATCTATTTCTATTGAATTGAATATCTTTATTTCGGCGATAACGTGTAAACATATACATGATATGTATATTTATCATTTTGGTGCGTATTGTACGTTATAATTTAGATCATTCTTTAAATATATTGCTAAAATTAAGATAATTTAATAGAAAGTTAATACGCATATCAAATACTCGATGTAAAAAGGATTATTAGAGGCCTAAGTTTTGAAACTACTAACATAATTAAAAATGCAAGTAGTGTCAGCAACATGAATAATAATTTACATTGCTATGTTAAATTGATCTCTTAACAAAATATTTAACGGTTTCCAAATTAGGATAAAAATACATAAAATTCAAAATATTATTGAAATCAAGGAAAATCATAAAATTTTGGAAATCAGAGAAAAGTTAAATTTTGAATTTTGTTTTTCAACAATTGTTGCGGTTTTTTTTGTATTTGATTATTATTAGATCGATTGCCAAGAGGTATTCGATTCTAAAGAAATTATTAATTATTTGCAAATATATATATAATTTTGTATATACATATATAGTACTATAATATTGTAGAAATTACCTCATACATTTCAATTTTCTATTTGACAACCCTGTGTAATGCAAACAAGCTTATAACTGGCATGTTCGCATATGAAATTTAATGCAACTAAATAATTAAATATAGTAAATCAATCTAACAAATACTTTTTGAGATATTCTGTATAGCTTATACATTGCAAACTTCTTAGTTTGTAATATTTTAAACGTATACATGATTCTAATTTATTTCAAATGTATTTTTCAGTGTAATATCTTTGATACAATCTAGCAAAGATCTTCAGTCTTCGATTCAAGCGGTAAAAACTCAAATTCGTACGATAATGCAGAAACATGATACTTAAATAAATATTGAAATGTTTATTTAGATAATTTATTTTATAATTTATTTCGAAATGAGTTATATTAAATTTTATCAGTTAATAACAAATTCACTTATTGTCATTTTTATTCTATTCTTAAGCATAAGATAAATCAGATCTAACTTAAACGTTTTAATCAAATGAGGACCGTGGAATTCGGATCCCATTGAGTTCCATTTCTAGTCTTTTTACTATACGTCTTAGATGGTGGCGTATTTTCCTGTGTTCCGGTAGCAGTGTTCCTGTTTTTCAATAATTGTTGCAGTTTTTGTTGTATCTGATTATTATTAGATCGATTGCCAAGAGGTATTCGATTCTAAAAAAATTATTAATTTGCAAATATATATATGTATATATATATATGTATATATATATATATATATATATAAAATTTTGTATATAATACTATAATATTATATAAATTACCTCATACACTTCAATTTCCTGTTTGTTCTCAAGAGTAAACATTTTTTCTTCATTAAATTTAACATTTACTTTAACGTTCTTTTTTTTTCCTTTTGTGTCTCCCTTTTTTCGAAAATCTGTTTTCATTGGTTTTAAAGAGGTACTAATCGTAGTATATTTATCAAATGTTATAATTACATCGTCTCTTGAAACTTTTTTCAGCAATAATTTTTTCTCATCCTTCTTACCTGATACACATTTCTCCGAAGATAGTGAATCATGCCACAATTTAATCTTATCATCTCTTATTTTTGTATTAGATTCAATATTTTCACAATCATCCTGTTTTTCTGTCTTATTTTTGTCTTCATTATCAATAGCAACTATCTGTTTGTCCGAGACCAACAATTTTCTCTGTTCACTAATATATTTCAGATTTTTAACTGTAATTTCCTTTTCACTTTTGGAGATATTTAAATCAGAATTGTACAGAGATGTGCTAGATACTCCATCCTGTTCCTCTGTATCTAATGCTTTCAGACTTTCAGAAGCTGTATTGGATAATGTTTCCGGAATATTAATCGCTGTATTGATCTGACAAGAATTTTTCGGATTGTAAATATCCACTTCGTAACTACCTTTATGACTCAAATTTTCTTGTGATCGTGCTTTTATCAATGCAAGAGATCTTGGCATTAAGATAGGAGTTCTGTCAAAATCTGCAGCTGGAGATCTAGGATCTAATCCCAAAATTATAAAGCGTTCCTTATCTATTGGTGTAATTATTTTTGAACTCTTTGCTACATTAACATTTGGTGTCGAATCCTGCACCTCAATCTATAAAAATATTTATTACAAGTTAAATTTTTTTCTTTTTAAAGAATGGACAAATAAAGTATGATTGTAAGATTTAAAACTTTATTTGTATAAGATATGCATTCTTCTATTTTGTTTATTAAACAATATTATAGAAATATTAGAATCTGGAAGGCCAGATAGAGTAGCAACAACCATATAGTGTTCAAGAGTCACTCAGTTTTTAAAATTGAATTAAAAAAAAGTTAATAAAAAAATTTTTTAATCTATATAATAATGTACAATAGATAAAAGTTTTAATTATTTCATTTTAATCTTTTTAAATAATCTTTTTATCTTTTAAATTATATATATATATATATATATATATATATATATATATATCAGTTTTGTAAGATGTTTTTAAGAAATTCAATAATGTATAAGTGTAATTTTTAACGATCATATCTTACAAAACTATAATGAAATATATTATTCTATTTAAAAAGATAAAACATTTAAAAAAGTAAATTAGAACACTTTTCTTTAAGTTACATAGATCTCGATAACTTAGGTATTTAAAAAAGATATCAAAGTATATACATTTAAACCAAACATATTATAAATCCAGTTATTTAATATATATAAGAAAAATTTGTAAAGGAAATATTAAATATTAAATACATACAAAATCTGACTGTCTATTATTGTCCATTGATTTTGATATATGACGTTTTTTAGGTGTTAGTGGTGGCATCACTACATATATATCTGTTTCAAAATACTGTTTTTTTTGCAAATATTTTGACATGGCGCTTGGTGTCTTTTTATTTTCCCTACTTGAAGTATATTTAATCTATTAAAATATTAAATATATTAAATGTCAAAGAACATATGAGTTAGAAAAATATATAAATAATTTATAAATTTTTTCTACAATCAAATTATTAATAAAATTTTACTTCAATAGGAGTTCTTCTAATTTCTGCTGAAACTGAACGTGGATCACCTAGCACTCTTTTTTCAGATAATATTGGTGTACATATGTTATTATCTTTCATAGTTGTTTGTTGCACAACCATTTGATGTTCATTACATTCTTTTTGACTTTCGTTAGTGTAAAATAACAATTTATTTGCATAATTGCCCATGATATTAATGATCACAACTAATTATTATAAAAAGCTCCTGCAAATGAAAATCAAGCATAAATATAAAATTTCAAGTTAATATATATAATATTTCATAAAGAGGTCATATAATTTTATTAACAAAAAGATTTAAGAGTATTCAATAAACTATAGATATAACATACAATTTCAAGTTATTTAGTCAAAATAATTATACAGAAACATGATATGTTAACTTAATTTACACTGAGCATTTTATATATGTACTAATTAGTAACTCTAAATTATCTTAATTTCAACAATGTATTTAAAGAATGATATAATAATAAATTGATGTGTGCACCAAAATAATTAATTAAATACATGTATTTACACATATTACCAAAATTAAGACAATTCAATAGAAAATTATTAGTTAGTACTCACATCAAATGAAACTAAACTTAGATTAGCACGTAGAAACAATTTCTATCCTCGTTCTCAAAAATTGAATTTATTACATTGATTCTGTTAATAATTATTTTTCCTTATGTGTTATATATTTATCACTTAATAAATAACTAATATAGGGCAATAATTATTTCAAATAAGCAGCAATACTTACGTAAATCACAGAACTCTCAAAATGTTAAACAATGTTAGATACACACAAGACGATCATACGTTATCAGATCCAAGTAGCGGATTTTAAATCGTTGTTTACTTTCAAAATCAAAACTGACAAACGTTCAAATAGTACCAACTTATAAAACCAAAGATCGGAAATTCCCATATCTTTAAGGATCTACAACAGATTTTTAAACCTTAAGCCATAAGAAATAGACGAATCACAATCGATTATTCTTCTCACATTCGACTGTAATGGTCAATTTCTTACAGCTTAAGGCTTAAGGCCCAGCTGCACCATGTTACTTTAATTTTAAGCAAGTTTAAAATTCTCTTTTGGTTTTAAAACGAAATAGAGAGAGTTTCAAGTTTCACTTAAAATCAAAGTAATCGGTGCATCTGAGTCTAAAACTATTGTAGATCCAGACTAAAAAATATTGACAATGCGTTACAAACAACCATTACCAGTCTAAACGTTTATTGCGACAACCAATCAGAAGCATAAATAATACCATTAACGCTTCTAATTAATTGTTACGTTTTAACTGGCAATGAATATTTGCAACGCGTTATAGAATGCCCTTAAAGCTCCAGAAATAACATGATTTCAACCTATCAGAAACTATATATTCCAGTGTATCTGATTTCTGATAGGTTGAAATCGTGTTTCTATTCGCTATCGCTATTCCTTCGCATTGTGCCTGGGGGTTTAACTGCTATTAATTATAATTAGAAGTTTGTTCGCGTCGCATGCTCCAAATTAACCCAAGCACTTGGATCACAGGTAAGATGGCGGTTGGAGCAGTTGTATTCATGTGCTCCAATGTTCAATGATATGAACGGATTTAAAACAAGAGAGCATTACCTAACCTAATCCTAGAGAGCATTCGAACGGGTCAGATATGTGCCTCGTTTCGAGTATTTTATGTTACCTCGATTATTTGAAAAACGTTTTTATACAAAATAAATGCGTTTTTAATAAATATAAAAATTATAAATTAAAATGTCAAGGCTTTTTTAAAAAACGAACAAATGTAATTAACTAATAAAATTCGTATTTTATTATATTCATATAACGCTATAAATTTCAAACGTTTCGACTTATAAAGTCTTCATCAGTAATAATAAAGAAAACGTATTTATGTAACTCCATCTAATATCAATGAACTAACATATGTTACATAATAAAAATTATCGCTCTAGGCTAATCTTATTTAATTATTCCTGCGTTAAGATATTACGGATTGATTATTCTATATAAATTAATGTAAGTGAAAAATAAATTCTCATCAATATTGATTTAAATATAATAAGTTTTTAATTAGAAATTGACTTGATTGATTTAATTGTACAGAATGTATTAACAGAATATAGTAGGATAGTTGAAGAAATTCTCGTTCGAAATGACATTTTATATGAAATTGTTAACTGAGCTGATTCTCGATAACAATCGAAGAAATAATTAAACACAATTTTACAATTATGGATTTAATTTTATTCTTTCAAACTTATGATTTGATACTTATTTTGATCCGATAATATCTTAACGCAGGAATAACTAAATAAGATTAGTCTAGAGCAATAATTTTTATTATGTATCATATATTAGTTCGTTGACATTGGATGGGGTTAATAAATATGTTTTCTTTATTATCATTGATGAAGACTTTGTAAATCGAAACGTTTGAAATATATAGCGTTATATGAATATAATAAAAGATGAATTTTATTAGTTAACTACATTTGCTCGTTTTTTTAAAAAGCCTTGACATTTTAATTATTGCATTTATATGAGCCTACTTTCTATATAAAAGTTATATTATATTTTTATATTATATTATATTTTATTTTATTGTATTAATATTATTTTATTTTATTTTTTAATTTTTCTAATTTCATTAATTTTATTTAATTATTCTTTTTATTTTATTTATTTTATTTTATTATTTTATTTTATTAATATTATATTATATTGTTATATTATATTTTTATATTTATATCAAAAACGCATTTATTAAATGCGTTTTTATACAAAATGAATCTGAAATACTTTTTTCAATATAGAATACTTGTTTCAATCATTACGCATGCGTGCATAACATGCCCCAATTGTACCTTCTGAGGCAAATGGAGCGTGCTCTTAATTGATCCATGGAGTATGGATCTCTAACGCGACGTGAACATCTCAGTCGCCATATATTGGTTCCGGTGACGCGATGTATTGAAGCATGTTGGGTATGTTAAAGCGTGCAACGTAAACAAACCTACAGTAGCGAAACTCTCTGTCGGTACCTTTCATGTTGGCTAAAATGGAGTTCACGCATGCGTGAAATAAATAAGTTACCTAGCGTTGCCACGATTACCATCTAAATTTCTTTCTCTTTTCATCTTTTTCTTCTGTCAAAATTCTTCGCAAAACTCATTTATTTTTTATTCGCATCGCAATCCAACGAATTTATTGAAGTGAGTAAATGCTATTGTAGGAACATATTGGAGCATATTAGAGCATGCGACACAAATAAACTTAATATTGCAATGAAATAATTTAAACTTTATGAAAATTAATAAAAATAAATTGTAAATATATTGAAAAATAAAGAAAAAATATATATAAAAATTAAGAAAAATATTAAATTAATTTAGGGCCGATTGTTCCATCTTTTGGTAAATTTTATCTATTAGATAAGTAGAAAAATTACCCAATCACATGCGTAGATTACCAGATTTACCTCACAGGTAAAATTTACCAAAAGATGGAACAACCGGCCCACAAAAATATTTATTTGTATAAAGAAGTATTATGTAATTTTATATTAAAATATTATGAGAAAGCTGATATAAAAGAAATTTATATACATATATGTCCAAAAAATAAGTTAAAATATAATAAGTAAAAAGAAATCTTTCTTGCTTACTTTTATTCACTTTTTTATTTTATCACTTTTTCACAAAAATTAAATCCATCTCTCAACATTTCATCAAATGGACAATACACATAATATTTCTATTTGAATTTCTACTCTGAATCATGAGATCGATTCTGTATCTTAATTGAAATGAGATGAAAATTATAAAAGTGGGCGAGTTTATTAGAACAGAGCTCGACAAAATTTGCACTTCTCGGCCGAATTTCGAGAGGTTCCGCCTCCCGCTACTCCTCTCACTGTTCACCCCGCGCGCAAATGGCGCTCGATGGAGCGTCTAACGTTCAAAGATGTGAGGTGCACGGGGCGCTAGCTTCAATAAGATTAAGAGATGAAAAGAAGGATATAAAAAATTGAAATATTATATATTAACGAAGACAAAAAAATTTATAAAATGCCTTGTTGCGGTAAACTGTATCAATAGATCAGAAAAAGATATTCATCGATAGATCAGATAAAGATTATTTAAATTTCCTGCGGATAATATTCATTGACAACTTGCTGTATTGTTGTAAAATAAATACATGAATACAATACTTGTGAATAAACATAACTACACTTTCTCTGCGAGAAATTTCAATTCTTTTCTTCAAATTGACATACATATTTGGCATACATATAATTATATTTTATCTAGAAATGATCTGAATGTCAGACACTCTTCAGGTCCTGCACTAATATTACGATAGATATTCAACTGATTTTGAGGACAAAAATGGAATGAAAGGAGCTACAAAATTTCAAGCAGCAAATACAAATCATAACCTGTAATGACCATAACCCGTCACAGCTCAGTGATGGAATGAGGACAGAACAAGGAGTAGGAAAAAGAATAAAAATGATGGACGCGAATACGTTTTTAATGCTCTAGTTTAACATTCGTCAAAGTTAGATTAATGTTTGAAGGTATTCTGTTCTTGAGTGGCACCAAACTATTCTCTTTTTAGAATTTTATAGAATAAACGTACGTACACCCAAAGACTTCGATTCTTTCCCTCGGAAATTTTTACAAACTGAGAAATGATCATCTTTTTACATTAATGCTCATAGTCTGTGCGCGATTAACGACATAATTAAACCTTACGTCTGCTTAAATCTGACATAAAGACAAAATAATTTGAATTTTTGGAAGTTCTAAAAAAATAACCTAGGGAAAGAATCGAAGTCCTTGAATATATGTAATGTGTGAATTTTTAATTTTATTATAACGAATGCAATCTCAATTTTAATTTCTGTTGATGACTTGCCACTAGGCTGGAGTGAGCGTAATTCTTTCTTGTGTATCATCTTTAATTTTTAAAAGTTTCTGCAAAATTCAACTTATGTATTTGATTCCATTATAATAAATGTGAAAGTCAGAGATATCTTGTTGGCAATTTTTAATTCTCGTATACGGAAAAAAGTTATTATTGCGATATTAGCGCGGCAGATGCTTAATGTCCTTATGTAGATATGCTTCTTCTTCTGAAATCGACAACGCAATATTCAAGGATTCTTCCTTTTACCTGATTAATTTACTGAGTGTAACTATTAATTTTTTGATCAAGTTTACATTGTTCACTTTGGCCTAGCGGCAAGCTATCATAGAGATTGCAATTGAGATTATGTTCTGTTATTCACTACGAGAAAATAAAAAAATTACGTTACAAATACTTTACAAAATCTTAAAAATTTTAATTATAGGGAAAAGTTTGATTGGTGATTGAAAACAGAATCCCCTACATTAACTTAACCTCGACGAAGATATCTCTCTGATTAAATGCTATCAATGCTACGCTAAGATCGTTCATGGAGCTTGTTAACACTATCGCACTATTGAACTCCAAAAACACTCCAAGAACAGTTGGTAGCGTTTGCGTCCATAGCGCGAATAGTGTCTTCCCGAACGCACTCAGAATCGATCCTCATGATTGAAAGATAAATGCTTAAGTGAAACATTGAAACGCTTATTTAAATAGAGAGAGAGAGAGCAATAAAAAAAGGAGAAAAGAGAGGCAATTTATTTATTTCACGCATGCATGCTTCATTTTAGCCAACATAAAATCAGGAAAATTGCGCTGTATATACTGTGCTGAGGTTGCATTTTTATACTGATACTCGATGCTCGATTCGAACGTTAAAATAGATCATGTGATCAAAATTGACTAATATCAAGCAATAATTTTGATTACGTGATCTGTTTTGACACTAAAAATGAACGTCGAGCATCAACATGAAAAAGCAGTCTGATGCACACTGAACACGGAAATGCTTGCTGCACAGTAAAATGTGATGCGGTAGCCAATAAGCTGACAGCTTCTAATGTGTTCATTGGTTACTGCGTCTTATTTTGTCGCGCGGCGTTTCCGCGTCTAATGTGCAGGAGCCATGAGACCGACGTTCCATGGAGCGGAAATTTGGAACGGAATGGAACAGCGAGATCAATCATAACTTTGCAGTCATTACTCTGAGTCGATTCTGTATCTTGAAACGAGGTGAAAATTACAAAAGTGAGTGAATATACTAGAATAATTTACTAGAATACTGATAATTTCATTGATCAACACCTGCGTTCCGTTTCTTGCATAATGCGCATAGAAGCATAAAAGTTCATTCCATTTCTCTTCATGCACACTCACTGCATGGATGATTCAATCTACCGCCAATTGCATGACTCCGCCTCTTTCGGAAATCACATGAAGTGCCTTACCTCTCGAGCTGCAGTTCATGCAGCTTATGCATTCAACATGTTTTAGCGCGAAATTGAAATCATGAGTAGTTCGGCTAGAGCGAGTGTACTCAAAATCACGTAAGGGTTAAGGATACGTAAGTAGGGTGCTCAGAATACCCAAATTTTTTAAATTTAACATTCCATATATATATATATATATATATATATATATATAT
>Ga0157364_1007380_pt1 | contig 11387 bp, 3 predicted proteins | sample AttsexASBM2_FD_111476 | JGI IMG/M metagenome (GOLD analysis project Ga0157364, IMG submission 111476) | Fungus gardens microbial communities from leaf cutter ant in Ribeirão Preto, State of São Paulo, Brazil - Atta sexdens ASBM2 | ecosystem: Host-associated > Fungi > Mycelium > Unclassified ...
ATAATCTTTTGTCAAATAGAAAATATTTTTTTCTGCGCTGCATTTTTATTTGGTAATCTGAATTGGGTTGAAATAATATGCGAGATTAACGATTTCTTGTACAAATATTATATAATAATTGCACATTTATTTGAATTATGTTATTTTTGTTGATTTATTTGTTGCTCTTGAAACACAGTTCTATGTTGAAACTGGAGTACGTAATGTTACCAATTAAATTGACAAACAATTCAAAATTAATTGATACTAATGAATATATATAAAACACTAAAGAATTATTGCGAAAAATATTATCTCATCAATCAGAATTCGCTTTATTGAGTAATGTAATTTTGAATATATTTTATTGAATATAAATTTGCGCACATACATCTTTTCTCTACACTCATACTTATTCTCACTACATACTTTTATTAGTCCTTCACAATTTTTAATATATTATATATTTATATTAAATATTATTAATTATTGTATTATGATAATTATAAAAATAAAGAAATTTTTTATAATATGTGCAAATTACTTACAATCGCATATCGTATTTAGTGATTGTAATTAATTGTGATAAATAAATAGCAGTATACTTAAATGGTTGTATCTTAAAGTCAGAATTGATTATGATCTTTGCAAAAGTTAAGACGAATCAAATCTCTTTCTTTATATCGCAATATTAACAATTGATTTTTAAGAAATTACTATGGGCTTAGTTCTTGGTATTTTGCGGAAAACGTGATTAAAAAGAATGATCCAACGGTTCATCCCTTTCTAATGGTAATTAAGCGTCTTCTGGGAAATTAAATGCGATAGTGGAGGCGACAGTTTCGTAAAAGGGTTCTCGAATCCGCGTCTTAAATTAAAAAGAATTACTTCGTGAGTAGATAGTATATACATATCCCACGCGTGTTCTTAAATGACACTCTCTTAAATGAGTGTCTACTCGCCAATATAGAAAGGCTGAAGTGAATAACTAATGCAAACGAAAAAAGAGTATGAGAAGCAGAAGGAAAGAGAGCTTGTCAGCTCGAGAGATCGCGACAAATCGTATTGCAAACAATGATTTCGAGAGAGACTGATTATATTCATAATTGATACGTTATTGAGATCACGACCGTATTACGCACACAGTTAGAGGAAAGCAGAAAGGTCCTTTTAACAGGACAATATTAATGAATTGCAAAATCGATTCGCCTTATGCTCGTTTGCTCTCTTTTATTTCCAATCTCGTTTTTCTCAAGAGACTTATTTGTTTTTTTTTATATCTGATCATAGAGAAAACTCTTCTTTGAAGAAAGACAATATAGCGATGAAAAATATTTGAGAAAATTAATCAAGAAAATTAATCAAGAAAATATCAAGAAAATTAATTATGCTATTTGTAGAATATACATTTTGGAGATATGAATCTGACAGACGAATCTGACAGAAAGATCTCATGAAAGATTTTAGTCATGTATGAACGAAAAGTTGTAGCAGGCGAAAATTTAAATGTTAATGTAAACTTTAATTAATAAATCCTATACCTTCACATGAATATAACAGCAGGAAAATTTTGCTCTTCGATTAAATTAGATTTAGTCGAAGATTTTACGTCAAAAATTTTGACATATAATTGATAGAATCATAATTCACTATTCTTTGTAGCTTAAAGTTAAAAATAGTAAAAAATACAAAAAAAATATCCTTCCTAATTTGAATTTTACAACTTTGAATTTTACAACTTACACCCTTTTTTGAATGTTACAACATGATATAAGTATTAAAATTTTATTAAATGCATAATTTCTTCCATTCAAATTTATAAATATCGATTTATAAATTTATTATTCCACTTTTTCTTTTAGTTTGCATTATATAAAGAAAAACTTTTTTATTTGCTGATAATAATAGCCGTTTGTTAATAGCAAAGAAATTAAACCATCACGTCTGCTTTCTCATTCATATTTTATATAATACAAAATATAATTTGGAGAAATTTTGTTTATGTTGATGACTCTTTTATGTTGATGACCTCGTATTATTTTATTTATGTTAGAGAATCCATCGTGTCAAATTAAATTTTCTTTGTAAGGATAGGGATTTATATTGTTTCATTCTAGGAAATGACAAACATTGTTCACTTTATTCATCCCTATTGTGCGCGTGCGTGAATTCCAGAAGTAAGCGACATACTACAATAACTCCTCGCTGTTACAGACACCCGATATAAATGTAAAGGGAGCAAAGGCGCGCGAATAGAGTCGAGGGTTGCGGCGCACGTGGAAGGAGAAGAGAGGACATTAGGGAAAGGGCAAACAGAGGTGGATCTTGGAAAGTACCTATGGGAGGAATTGCAATGGACATAAAAGATTATATTCTCCAATTGAGAAGAAGCTAGTCATGATTATCCTTATTCTTGATATTTTATCTGTCGCATGTTGCGAGATAATACTTTAAACTTTCTGGAGAATGTTTTACAGAAAACACGAAAAATTAATTCTCTTCGTGCAGTTGTTCCTCCCTGGATCCGTCCCTGACGGAAGAGGTGGTTATCGCGAGAGAAAGGGTAGGGAATGATATCGAAACGAGGCGGGGAGAGATGAGGAGGGTATTAGTGGAAGAGGAGGGAAACGGCAGAGGAGAGCGAGCACGCGAGCGAGAGAGACCGCGAAACCGAGCCGCGTATCGATCGGCCCAGCAGAAAACTACCCCTAGCAGGAGACTTCGCAGTGTGCGAGAGACCGATCACGTACGAGAGTAGTCAGTGGGGTGCTCACTCGCGGTGCTCGTGGGCCCACGCGGATTCCCTCCTGTTCCTCACGCACGTAAAGGCCACGCATCCGCTCGCGTCTCTTTCATCGTCGAGGTGATCCATCGACGTCGTCCACGTCGCCGTCCACATCGGCGTGCGCTAGGGCGCAGCATTTGGGGGTGTCCGGTTCGTGCCGGAGGGCTGAGCGCTCAGAGGTGAGGCATGTCCTTGTCGTAACTTGCATTTTGCATCGTGAACCATTTGTCCACCGCTACCGCGTTGTATTTTATTATCGTAGTCGTTCCTTCCGCTCCCAGCACAAGAATCGTCGCACTGGCAATTCGGTATCGCGTGCAATGTGACGTACCACGGGTCTTCTGGAGCGACGTGTCGTCCCGTTCGTGGACTATGGTTGACACGAGATGAGATTGCTGTTGGGTATAGCGAGCTCAGTTCGACGAGTACAATTCGCAACGGAATTGTAGTCTCAAGTTGAAGTCTAGTAATGTGATTGTCTTCATCTATACCTACCTGTAATCGGTCGGTCGCTCATTATATTTCATTTTTACCATTTAGATATAGTACTGTAGTTACCTATATTGTAAAGCTATGTTATAGCTCTCTATATTCTGTGCTGTCATCGGCGCTACCTGCCATATATAATATACTCTGCCATATATAATATACTCCTTTTCGATATCGTGCATCAACTCACAATCTATGTTATAGTCCTTTATGTTACATTTCTATTTATTCTGGGTACATTTTATAGTTACCTGTTGTTTTTATTGCAGTTTTAGCTAATCTTATCACTTACGTTTCTTTTCTTACATAAAATTTCTGTCTAAATTTTATTATTCTGATAAATTTCATTATTCTGCTGTTATCTTTTATGACTCTACATTTTACTATTCAGTACCGCACTGCCATCTACTCTTTCAATATTATGTGTTTTATTACCATTCGTTTATTTATTACTACTGTATAATTCTACTATTAAGACTTAAGAATTTAACTTAAGAGTGTAAATACGGCACTTAATACTTAATGGTACAGTTAACATTGATAATCAAATTATTGTGTCGTAAGAAAATCGGGACATTAACCATTGTTATCGGACTGTGTCAGTATAATCCTCCATCTTCCCGTCCAGTCGCCCACTTACCAAATCTTGTATCTTTCTCTTCATCGATCTATCTCGAGAATCTTTCGGTTATAATATCGGTTTGATCAATCGAACCTTCGTGTCTTTAATAAAACTCTCATCGATTATTATGAATTTAATCTCCCTATGCTTGTTTATTAATAAAAAAATTGCATTTATTAATACACTTATTAAGAGAGTTTCAACGGTATATTGCGGTCAATGCGTGCCATTCTAAAAGTTCGCCGTACAAACGGCGGCTCTTCTCATTAATAGAGCGTTTATTCACTTCAGGGAATCCGTCGGCGGTACATTAATGGAAACCTCGATTTTGCTATTGACAAGAATTACTCAGAAAGAGTTATCGGCCGGTGATTTTTTACTATGAGTGCAATGTGTATGTAAAGAGTTTCGACTTTGCCTTCGGCTAGTTTCGTGAGGTTAATTAATTGTATAAGGTTCCGACGACCTTTGCTCGTCGGAATCGCCGACTACTCAGGTCAATTATAGACTCTTTGCGCCTGCTTGTAGAGCTTCTTTAGTTCGATAGGTATACTTCCTTGCGAAATTCACACTCTAGGATTTATTCAGATTCTTTCATAAAAGAATCATGTTGTTGAGAATTTGTCAATTATTCGCGATACATATCATTCGCCTTTAACTACTACAGATTTAGCATTTAAACATTTCACATTTATATAAGATTTTGTTAGACTGAATTTTTAGCTCAGTACGAGAAATGTTACGCGAGGAATTTCTTGATGGACAATTTGCTTTTATTGAAACCTGTCGTGAATTTATAGACATTTCTATCGTTGCTACAACTTTTCCATATTAAATGTCTATTTCGATATGCAGAATTTGCACAAAAGAACCATCAATGTGTCACGTACTATTAATCAAGCAAATTTCCTTTAATAGATTTATTCGTTAGATTTTGCGAATAAAATTTCTGTATTGTACTAGACATCTCCATATACATGAATTTATCGACTTGCAATATTGCTTTTATAAAGAAAACGCAATAACTTATTGTCAAATCATCCCACATTTATTATTTATACATTTTATTATTTATACATTTTTGAAATGCGTCCTTTATTTATATTGTTATTACATTTCTGTATTTTTCTGAGAAATCGATGTACACAGTTACATTAATAAATACTTGCTCTAACAAGATTCCCACTGCAGATATACGTTCATTGATCGGGTTATATAAAATGATAAAATAATTCTATAACTTACAGTCAATGGATTTAAATAAATTATACTTGGATAAAAAAAAACACCAAAACGAGACAAGTTATTTCCTAGTTTAGTAGTTTTTTGAATGCTGCATACGAATCCGTTTTCCAAATTGCTTCATCACGTTACAATTTTGAGAAATTTGCATTTAAAATTACAAAAAGGATTATTTTTACATATTTTGTCATATTGTGATTACGATATGTGACATATTGGAGAAATTTTATTGCGATCAAAATTAAATATATTGTTAGGACTTTTAGCTTTTAAAAGAAATTTTTAGTGTTGGCTATTATGATCAATAAGATATTTATGATTAAATTCGAGAAATTGCGAAAGAGTTATATATAAATTAAATCATTAACGATTTACTAAATAACTTCTAATTATGTTATTTAAATTTAAGAATTTTTTTAAACGAATCCGATGTCAGAATTAACAAATTAAAAATCATGGAAGGCCTCTAAACATAAATTTTTGCAAAAATTCGGTTATTTTTCAAGTTTTTATCATCCACTGTATTGAATTTGCCATTTTAAATTCATCAATTTTGATATTGAAATCATATTTAGCGACTTAAAAAAACTCTAGAAAAAATTTTTTAAGTCAATATAACTGAAAGCTATTTGACAAATTGTCAACGATCTAACTTTACAACTTTTTCGCAATATAAGATTCCATATTTAACTACGAATATTATTAACCACAGTTAATACTAAAAAATTCTTTTGAGAAAGTTCTAATAACATACTTAACCTTTAGTTAGTCGCGCGAAAATACTTACGTCGTGAAATAAAATGACTTGGGGTCACGGCGACTTCACACGATTAATTAAAGGTTAATTTTGATCGTAGTAAAATTTCTCCAGTATATCAGATATCGTATTTATGACATAATGAAAATAACTCTTTTTGTAAATTTAATTCAAAATTGTGACGTGATGGCGCAATTTGAAAAACGAATTCAAAATCATAAAAATAATCAGTTTGAGAAAAAGTCGTTTTTTATTGAACAGTTAGAGATTGTTTGTTTTCATTAGGAAGTTATTTTTTTTAGTTATGTGCATTGAATTTGATGACATTATTTTATTCCCCGTCACACAAAAAGAACAGTGTTTTGGTGGAAGTATCTAAAAATTTAACTATCTAAATCATCAAAATCGTCAAAATAATTATATAGGACATTCAAATTTTGATGCTAGAATGTCAAAATTTTTTGCTTATTGTATTTACGTTTTAATTATTTTGACACAATTATTTTCAACAAAATTATTTTCAGATCTGTAATTATATATAGCTAAATTTTTAAATACTTCAGCAAAATCATTCTTTTCATGTACCAAAAGCCTTGGAAGTCACGCATGAAGGATCGATGCGGGCCGTCCATCGTTAATAAGAGCACACATTATTTACTCTCATTAGAGCCTGTTAAGAGGTCGGGTCGGCAGCACGTTACGACTTAAGATTTCACGCGTGTGAGATCACCACGAGATTCACGAGACTTATTTACTCGCGGCCATCGGCGTTGCCTCTACACCTGTATAGCTGAAACATACACGAGGCAATCAAGTTACATCAGCGACGAGTTATGATGCTGGAAAACACGACATACGATCGATAATATTCAAAATCATTCCATTCGCCTTGGCGAGGAGCCAGCGACCATAAATTCAAAACTTTCGTCCTATTTTTCCAACGTACGCTCTTTTTCTCTCTTTTTCGATCCTTCTTTTCTGTATGAGTTTCTCTTTCTCGTTGAATTCACACGTGCAACCTGTCTGACAGTCTCGTTTCCGTTTTGTTACAGGTCGGAACGATTTACGTGTGATCCAGGCAACGACACGACAGCATCATGGCGTTTGCCGGGCTCAAGAAGCAAATCAACAAAGCGAATCAGGTAAGCGTTTGTCATGGAAACGTCTTATTCCTCGGTAACTTGACAATGGATCTTCTCGCTGCATGGGATCAATAATATCTTTTCCGTAGAATAACTAGTCTACAAAGGAAAGTTAAGCTTTGAAAGCAAAGCACTCGAAATAACTTTTGACGTATTGAATTTTTTTTTCTGATATTGAATAATAATAAATCAATACGCAGTGCTGACAGAAGGAATTATTGTCTAAAGAATCTTCTCATGTATTTCTTCTATTTATCGAAAAATTCGTCAATTTCTTCATTGAAAAAAATTTACTAAATCTTAATATATACTTCTTTGAATAGAATTAAGTAAACATTTATTTACAGTAAATATTCATTTACTAAATGTAAATACATATTTATTTGATACAATAACCATTAATTTGATTTAACTATTATTTTTTTATTAAGTAAATATTTATTTGAATAGAACTAAGTAAATATTTACTATTCAAATATTCAAATAATAGAACTATTCAAATAATAATAAGTAAATATTTACTTAGAACTATTCAAACGAATATTTATTAAAAATTTAGTTTTTTTTTCAATATTTTAATGTCTATATTTGTAGTATATGAGACTTTGCGCATTTGAAATTTAATTCATCCATCGCGAAATTGTATCTTGAGCTCTGATTATTCTAATTAGCTGTTCTCATTTGGTTAGATGACGAGATGCTTTACGCGTTTATTACGCTATCGATGAGTACTTACAAAGAGCGTTAAAGGGAGTATCGCGTTAACGATTTGGTGTAACGCGCACGATCCGCCGATATGACGTATTCATTATGTGAAGCACTGTTGAAAGTTTAATCGTTCATATATCAGGCTACATTACGATGACGCTCGTATATCGGGCTACATTACGCCAATTACCGGCGATGTATTGCTACTTAGATGTCGCGAACTTTTATAATTACCAGCGCGGTTCGTCCCTGCGTTACACGAGGTGTTTTAATGCGATTACTTGTCGTCGGGAAACTCATGTTTGCGTAACTCAGCTAGATTCTCGGTATCACCATGATGTACTCCGTAACAGTTAATACAATCGGGTAAGCAAACATGCCCGATGCGTTCCGAAACTCGAGATTTGAAACGCAGATTAATTATTATTACATAAATATTTTATCTTTGCATCAAAATGTTATTATATCTTTGCTTGAATTATCTTTATGTTGAAATTTCTGGTATTCCTTGAGAATGTTCGATGTATGGGAATTTTATTATTGGAGAATCTTACGCGATCCATGAAACTCTTAGAATTCGAGGATTGAAATCTAAGAGCTTGGCATGCATAAAACAAAACACAAGAGAGAGAGAGAGAGAGAGAGAGACTCTCAGAGAATTACTGCAATACACGAAAAGAACAGCTTTAATGTAAAGTAGAAGTATAGAAAAATTTAGCTAGCTACAGATCTGAAAATAATTTTGAATTATCAAAATAATTATGAACGCTTGATTGCGATAATGTTGCAAAAAATTTTAACATTCTAGAACTAATTTGAGCGTTCTACATAATTATTTTGATTCAAACATAATTATTTTCAAATATGTATCTAGTTAAATTTTTAGATACTTCAACAAAATTGATCTTTCCATATGTGTAGAACTACACATATTTTACATTAACAGGCGAATATACTTTTTTCGAACGTGATTTATGCGGAAAATAATGCGTTTTGAAGAATTTATTGAGATTCATTTAGTAGAACATTTTTGAAAGAACTACGCTCTTGACAACCGGTTGATGCGAGTTATCATTTGGTCCATTTGCTATATGCGGAGAATTTTCGTATCAACTGCAGCCGTGGCATTATCACGCTGTCATGTTTAATCTTGAAATGACAAGCAGAGAAGCTTGGTTGCTCTCAATATTGAAGTTTATTCGCAGCAAGTCTGTGGCGAATTGACGGTTAATTGTTAATTGAAAAAAACATACTTATCAAATCAATAATGGTCATTTACGTTAATGAAATGAGATCGTAGTACTTGATATTGAGTGATTTTTTAAATTATGCGTATTAAGAGTATAAAGAATTTCATATAAAAGCAGGAATAGGCATTTACAAAGTTTTAGGTATTAGTCTAAAGATAATGTAATAGTAAATTATATATGTGTCATGGAATTATATATGTGTGCACAAATATCGATGTTCCACTTGTTTTTATTTGAATAAACATGAATGTAAAAAAATAGTATATAATACTGTTACTAAGCGTACATTTTTCAAATGAATGAAAATTAATATTAAATTAATTTCTATAAATAACAATAATTTAACAATAAATATATAGTAAATAATAATTATACAGAAATAACTTATATAAATAATAATTTCTATGAATAATAATGTACAAATCTTTATCTTGAAATTATATCATATATCACATTAATTACACAACGTGCTTATTATAAACCCGCATGGTCTTTGTATTTATATCTTTCAGTTAATTTCGTAGTTATTTGCTTTTCACTGTGAAAATCCATATACGATGAAAATGTCGGAAATCTCATTGAACATGCGTCATGCGTAACTTATGCTCTAAATACCGTGGAAAACTTGATTATGAAATTCTTAACGATGTCAGGCTGTGTGCTTAAACGGGACGCGATGTACGCGTTTACGTGTTGTGCGAAATTCTGTATGCTTATATAGCATTTCTGTCGTGTACATATTGTCGACGCGCAATAATGAAAATTACTGCAATTATTCCCATGCGCTGCTCGTAGGTACACGGTAAAGTACTATTCGTGATTATGCAAACGCGTCATTTTATTCTGAGGGGAAATATCGATAAAAGTTATCGATTCTTAACAATTACCGCGTTTTTGCAATTGTGTTGTGCTTCAGGAAAATATAATCCACCAAAAAATTAAATCAATTATTATTTTATTATTTATTCTGTGTTTTATACTTTCATTTTTATATTATTTCTATATTATTTTTTTTTAATTAAGAAAAATTAAATTAAAAGTTATTTTATTATATTTATTCTTTGTGTCACTGTACTTAATTTTAGATATTGTCTTTATGTTTGAGAGATCGACTTCTGCATAATTTTCTATTATATAGTTGTCGATATTACATTTATATTTTATAAATTTTATTTATATTATATTTTATAAATTTGATTCAGAGAATATCGTTATAGATCTCGTTAAAGAGAATTAAGCATTATGTTTTTGCTAAAAGAGAGTTGAGCTAAGAAAAACTCGCAAGTTTTAATACAGTTCTCAAGGGGTGTCTTGCTAGCACGACATGCGTTGGCGGGATGTTATCTTGGCCTTAATTACCGCACTGCAAAGTCTATCGCAAATGCCAAATGAAAATCCATGTCGTCGAGGCGGTAAAATGCGAGCGATGAGAGTTCGGTCGAGCGAAAAGTGCGAAACAATGCGAATTATTGCGCACGGATGCTCGTAACTATTATATAATGAACGATTTTAAATTATCGACCGTGGCTGGATAAGTTCTCGGGGATGCATAGCCATTGAAATCTTCGGTGATGCACGATGATAGCAGCCGCAGCTTTTGACCTTTGCGTTCCTAATTATGCACACAACCTTCGAATATTTATATTAAACGAAAAGCATCGATCGATATTCCAATTCGAGTTCATTCGTTCGCATTCGAAGTATTTTTACAGCGACGCATTATAAGAAATTCATATTATATTTTATTCATATTATATTTTCATATTGTATTTTAAAACATAAGATAGTAATCAAAAGTTTTTCCTTTGATAAAAATTTTACGCTATTAAATTTTTTATCATTTTGCGTTAGATTATATGGATTCTCTTTAACTTTATTTCATTGTATTTATATGTAGTTTAAAGCAAGGATGTTAAAATCTAGAAATTTTTTAAAACTTGATTTTTTAACTTGATTTTTCATTTAATAATTAATTTTTTTTTATTCACACATTAATTTTGTTTTGATACAACATGTTTGATAAATAAATAATTCAGCATTAATAAATGTATTTATCGAAATTAAAAGAGAGAGAGAGAGAAAGACGGAGGAAGAAAACACATATAAATTCGAAATATTTATATATTTTTATTTGCAATTATATTTATAATTTGTTATAAATACTGCATTTTATTTGTGAACGCTGATTGGCTTCCTACTATTTATTAAAAGCGTTTCCGATTATCCGTATACATACGTATATCTATTTTCGCATATAAAGTGATAGTTCAGCGTTAGTGCGCACGCAAATAAGGCGTATATATATTCACCATATTGCGTCGTGGTGAAAATTGCATGTCTATCTCACCACGCAGAAAACCCGGAATCGAACTCACGCACGCACGCACGCACGCACGCACGCACGCACGCACGC
>Ga0157364_1007381_pt1 | contig 11386 bp, 11 predicted proteins | sample AttsexASBM2_FD_111476 | JGI IMG/M metagenome (GOLD analysis project Ga0157364, IMG submission 111476) | Fungus gardens microbial communities from leaf cutter ant in Ribeirão Preto, State of São Paulo, Brazil - Atta sexdens ASBM2 | ecosystem: Host-associated > Fungi > Mycelium > Unclassified ...
CGAGAATTTGGCTCGTAAACTGACATTTTCAATCGAGAATAACTTTATGATGCAGACACAAATCGACTAATGTTTCTATGGGGTTATGTTGACAGATGTCCAAGTTTATTGTATGACGTCTATAATCTATTTATTTCGACCACCACTTACCGCTAAAGCCATCTATAGGAAAACGGCGGAAGCAAAGTTGTACATCTAGCATTATCTAAGTATTAGGTGTGGGAAAAAGTTCGTGGCGTTTTTTAGTGCTACCTAACGAGAAAAACGCCACGAACTTTTTCCCACACCTAATACAACTAATTTTTTAAATGTTGTTCGAGATCATGACGATCATAACATTTATCAAGTTATGACCTTTAATGGTTGTTTTATTTTCATTTTCAGTGTAAAACCAAGATAAATGGTTTCTATCAAAAATATAAATTAATTCTCTAAATTAAAGATCCCTTACTAATCACAAAGAAAATAGATAAAATCGGGCAATATAGAAGTCAGGCGTAGTAATTGTTGTACAAAACAAATAATATGGATACAACACAAGATTTTCTTTATCTTTGTTAAATAATCCGCTTATATCATATATTTCGGCCTCATTTTTCAGCCATTTTCGGAGACAAATTAATTTTATAATTACAATACCTACAAACTAATTCATTCCAATGAGCGATCTCCACATACTTACAGAAACTTTAATATTGAAAAATGACTCTAATGACAATCCAAATTGTGTTTAAATTTTATAGAACAAAATTATTTAAAAAACCGAATTTTTATATCACAATAAGAAGGAAGCTCATAGCAATGAAGATTCACCATGTAAACAATTATGTTCTATTAATTTAGTCAAAGACCAATTTTTGACTCGTCAGTGTCAAAATTGTGTAAATTAGTAAAATAACTTTTAAATTTAGTTATAATTAAAGAACGTTTCTTGGAAAAACAATTTAATATCGATTGTAATCTGAAAGAAAATCAAATACCAAGTCAAAAATTTGTCAAATAAAATGATTTTAATACAATGAAAGAATGACATTGATTAACTGGCAATTCAACAACTTCAACGTTTATCAACAATCGGAAAATAAACCTTAAGAAAACCCTCCATGTTCGTCTGCAAATTGAGACCACGTCTGCTTCCTGATGTACAGCATCTCCTAATGAAACTAATCTCTTTCTGTACTAAAGTTCTTCGTCCAAAATTACAATGTTTTTCCAATCTAATTCGTGCCCTCCTACAATCAGTTATGACGCAATGCGTGGTTGTGTTCCACCGAATGTGAATTTATGTTTAGCGATTCTCGTCTTTAGCTGTTTTCTCATCTGTCCCACATACTCGCATCGTAATCTTTATAATAAATCTTTATAATAAATCTTATACACGATATTCGATTTCATATTATGCGAGATCTTTATACACCTCATTGAATTCCCGCAATTCGTTAACACTATAAAATGATAATCCTAATATCGTTGTTTAATCTATTAAATTTTTCGGAAACAGGGACATAAGAAACAATAAACCAAGAAGGTTTAACGATTTCGGCATTATCGCTATTAGGTTTCTTACTTTTGAACTTAATAATATTTTTCAAACATATTTTTACTAAGATTATCAAAAATGAATTACAATGGATAATCATTCTCTAACAACATTTTAATTACAAAATCAAAATTATCAAAATGAAATTTCGGATTCGAAAGGGAAATTATTTTATCTAACCAGTAATTGTACTTCTCTTTTGAAAGATCGGGTAATATGATCAAAAATTTAAGTATCTACTATCCTGAAAACGTTAGTTTATGGTACCAATCAAATTCAATTATATTATTATTAACAATTAAAGTGACATCTAAAAAGTTCAATCTGTCGTCACCGACCTCCATGGTAAACTAGATCCTTGGATATTGAAAGTTAAAAATGTGGAGAACAGAATTGATCAAATTGGCAGATACTGTCATAATTACATCATTTACAAATCTATAATAAAAAGATAACTGCGATTAATGAGATTAAAGGCTTTATTTTCCAACGCATGATCAAATCCTCATCGAGGAGATACAACTGAAGATTTATGGGAGTGCCATAATTCTGTTTATATATAATATTATTAAAAGCAAAAAGAATAGAATTTAAAACAAAATCGACTGCTTTACTGAATTCATTCTTTAGTAAACAAAAATCCCTAGAAATATTGCCAATAATCATTACATGAAAAGAAAAAATTGAAACTAATAAGTAACGCCATCCCAATACCATTCGCCGATTTCCCTGAGATTATGCATACATTGAAAAATATTTGGTACGTGTTTTTTTTATATCTGCCCAAAAGTCGTTTTAAGGATAAAAAATATCTTTATGAATGTATAGAAGTGAATTCCAGTATTTGAGTGAATTCCAGTATTTTGAAGTACTCGTACGTTTGTTACAGAAATAGGTATATACGATGATTTTCGAAGTTATTGAATCCAAATTTGCTTCCAATTTTTGAGAATTTAATATGGTGGAACCAATATGGCGAATCTGATTTTTTAAAATGAAGACGGTAAGACATTCTCGTTCTTTGCCGAATCCAAGAATAACTAATGTGAGGGTGGCGAAAAATTATTCCTATTTTTTTTATTTTTTTAAATTTTTGAAAAAGTCTTTTCTTTATTTTTGAGATTTTTAGAATGAAGCATATAAAAGAGCTGGAGATAAAATTATTATTATTATTATTAGATACTCACATTTTATATTCATTGTCAGTGCAATAATGTGAAGAGTTTTGGTTGTGATTGCGAAGAAGTGCCATGGATTTATTGCACCAAGCACATTATTGCAATATCATTGCAAACGTTACAGCTTCACAATTCTTCAAATAAAAATCTGAAGGGGTTTTGTCTCGCTTTTCTGTGATGTACCTACTCTTTCACCAAACGTATCTCAATAAATTCTTAAATCTAGGTGAGAAAAAGTGATTATGTATTAAAGACTGTAGTTTGAGGATGTTATTTCTTAAATTTGTAAATTACGTCATAATTTACGTCATAATTATATAGTATGATTAGGTCCGAAAATTGTTTTAAAAAATTCTTCCATGGCTGAAAGTGTAAACGTCGAGCGATTGAATCGAGCTAGTTGTTTCAGCAAGAATCATAAGAATTTTGACATTTTTATTAGCTTTATCTACATCGTCAAATTTTTTCAGTTTGTCCAGTCCATCTAAACAAAGAACAGATTCTTTGCCGGTGTTTGGCAAAAAGACATCTGTGAACCATTTAATGACAAGATCTGATGTCAATTTGCCCGATTTTGATGCAAATGTGACGATATTGTCTGCCTTGTATAAAGTTTTTTCGACGATTGGTCTAAATTTACCACCAGCCTCTTGCAGAACGATCAACAAAGGGGATTTTAAATCTCCATCGACAGAAACGATTGACTGGATAGTATAGCTATGAGCCGAGGAATTCAAGGATTGTGCTAGACGTTCGATTTTTGAAGAGCTTTTTAATGTTAGCATGCGACCTACATATGTTTCTAAATTAAATCCCGATTGATCTGAATTAAAAATATTGCTTTTTTCTACCAATAATAATGATTTCTCTGATTTCATTCTAGCGACAAATTTACAAGACTCTTGCATTAATTTTTCTTTTGTCGATATTTGTTTTTCAGTCACAAATTTATTGATCTTTCTTGATACAATTCCATGCTTCCACTTTATTGTAAAATTATGGATCCATTTTTTTGAAGCGGTGAATAATTCACGTGACAAATCAATTTTTTCTCTAGCCCGTAGAATCCATCTCTTCAGATCAATGTCATGAATAGAAAGCAACGCATTTTATCAGACGCACTTTTGAATTGTTCTAAAACATACTTTGAAATTTGTAATAATTTTGCAATCCCAGTTCTACCTTGTTTATTTTGTGCTTCCCATCTGTACAATAATTTAAGAACAGAAATTTTTCTAAATCTGTGCTGAATTGACTTTAGAATCACATTTTTTTATCTTTCCAGAACGCCAAAATTCTACAGTTTTCTTTTTATATTCAATGTCTATGTCAATTATAGGTTTTTTATATCCCTTTTCTAACACTTCAAAATCATTTTTAAACTCCTCAATCATAATTGCGTCACGATGCATTTATTTTTATTTTGACGAAAGAAAGGCGATCACAGTCGGCCACGGCGTGATGCGGCGCAGACGAAAGAAGAAAAGCGGCAAAATCTCGAAAATCTACTGCCATTGTTTTTTTATTTTGCAATGCGGATATTGTTTTTTTATTTTCAATATACGACAATTATTTTCTAATTTTTTGACTGTTGTTAGTAGCCATTGTTCTTCTGTTTCCTGACTTTTGGCGAATTGCACTTATTCCTTTGTTTTCAAATACCTATTGTCATTTTTTGTTTGCGATTGATGGTTTAAATTAATAGTCAAGAAAATGGCGATGAACCCAAAAAACATTGTACATTTACTGCAATACAGTTTTGATAGGCTAGATACTGTTCAGTTATTACAGATGAAGAAAGATCTTTTGCAGTATATTTAGAGGATTTAATTAATAAATCTGACACTCTCAAATATTTATCGAAATCTTTGATACTTTATACTATTATATAATGATGAAAGTGTGCATTGTGACGCAATTGTGATTGAAGAGGAATTTGAAAATGATTTTGAAGTGTTAGAAAAGGGATATAAAAAAACTATAATTGATGTAGACATTGAATATAAAAAGAAAACTGTAGAATTTTGGAAAGATAAAAAAATGTGACTCTAAAGTCAGTTCAGCACAGATTTAGAAAAATTTCTGTTCTTAAATTATTGTATAGATGGGAAGCACAAAATAAACAAGGTAGAACTGGGATTGCAAAATTATTACAAATTTCAAAGTATGTTTTAGAACAATTCAAAAATGCATCTGATAAAGTGCGTCGCTTTCTATTCATGACATTGATCTGAAGAGATGAGCTCTATGGGCTAGACAGGAAATTGATTTGTTACGTGAATTCATCGCTTCAAAAAAATGGGTCCATAATTTTAAAGTGAAGCATGGAATTGTATCAAGAAAGATCAATAAATTTGTGATTGAAAGACAAATATCGATAAAGAAAAATTAGTGCAAGAGTCTCGTGAATTTGTCGCTAGAATGAAATCAAAGTTATTATTGGTAGAAGAAATGCAATATTTTCAATTCAGATCAATCAGGATTTAATTTAGAAATATATGTAGGTCGCACGCTAATGTTAAAAGGTTTTTCAAAAGTTGAACGTCTAGCACAATCCTTGAATTCCTTGGCTCATAGCTACACTATTCAATCGTTTCTGTCGATGGAGATTTAAAGTCTCCTTTGTTGATCGTCCTGCAAGTGGTTGGTGGTAAATTTAGACCAATCGTCGAAAAAACTTTATACAAGGCAGACAATATCGTCACATTTGCATCAAAATCGGGCAAATTGATATCTTGTCATTAAATGGTTCACAGATGTCTTTTTGACAAACATCGGCAAAGAATCTGTTCTTTGTTTAGATGCATGGTCTGAACAAACTGAAAAAAATTTGACGATGTAGATAAAGCCAATGAAAACATCAAAATTCTTACGGTTCCTGCTGGAACAACTAGTTCGATTCAACTGCTCGACGTTTACACTTTCAGACATGGAAGAATTTTTTTAAAACAATTTTCGGACATAATCATATTATATAATTGACGTAAATTTACATTTAAGAAATAACATCCTCAAAATACAGTCTTTAATACATAATTATTTCTCCTCACCTAGATTTAAGAATTTATTGAGATACGCTTGGTGAAAGAGTAAGTACATCACAGAAAAGCGAGCCAAATACGAAACCCCTTCAAATTTTTGTTTGAAGAATTGTGAAGCTGTAACGTTTGCAATGATATTGCAATAATGTGCTTGGTACAATAAATCCATATGTATACAACACTTTTTCGCAGTCACAAACGAAAACTCTCCACATTATTGCGCTGACAATGAATATAAAATGTGAGCATCTAATAATAATAATAATAATTTTATCTCCAACTCTTTTATATGCTTCATTCTAAAAGTCTCAAAAATAAATAAAAGACTTTTTCAAAAATTCAAATAAATAAAAATAAAAAATAAAAAAAATGGGAATAATTTCTCGTCACCTTCACGTTGATTATTCCCGGATTCGGCAAAGAGCGAGAATGTCTTGCTGTCTTCATTAAAAAAAATCAGATCCGCCGTATTGGTTCCACTATATTGAATTCTCAAAAATTGGAAGCTGATTTGGATTCAGCAATTTCGAAAATCACCATGGATTCACGAGACTTATTTTTGCGAAAAAATAATGTAGTGTATTTCGTAGATATTAATGGAAAACCTTTAGATTCCGGTTCACAGAAGTTATTCGAAATGAAATGCCCTGTTTAAAAAACTTCGCCTTAGGTAAAGCTAAGATCATAAAATATAAAAAAATACTGTCATATAACTTTTGCCTGTGAAGGACAACGCGAAGGACCAACCAGATCTTTGCAGCAATCGAAGACTTACAGATTGTCGCGGAAATCCGGAACTTAGTAACTCTTGCGAAAAGAGATTATGTTAATAACCTGGAATAATATTAAAACCATATTGCAATTAATTTTTGCCGATTCACTAATCAAATTAATTGTATGTAATGGGCTAGTTAAATATCCACCAAGATCTTCATTCAGTAATCGGAGAAACTCATTGTTTATTTACGGGTGGATACAAAGATACAAAACATATAATAGAATAAAATACAAATACTATTGGGAAAATTTGAAATCCGACGTTCAACGCTACATATAGCAATGTTTGTAATGCCAATTTAAAAAATTAGTACGACTCAAAACCAAACAACTTATGATGATTACTGACACACCGAAATCTTCATTCAATAAGCTATGAATATTGTGGGACCTCTATCTAAAATCGAGAAAGGAAATGAATATATTATATGTATATATTATATATATATATATATATATATATATATTACACACACTAACATTACAAGATCAGTTAACTAAATTTTGCATGGATATATCCCTGCCAGATCAAATCACTGAAACCGTAGCAGAAGACTTTGTTGACAGATTTATCTGCATATTAGGAGCATCCAAGGTGATATTGACAGATCAAGAAAGAAATTTTATTTTAGTGAGTTAATGAAGAAAATCGCAAGATTATTCAGGATTTTTAAACTGCGTACTACCGCCTTCCACTCTCAATCAAATGGATCATTAGAAAGGACTTATCATGCATTGAGCGAATATTTAAAACAATAGGCTAATGATCAAAAAGAATGATATAGGTGGATTGGATTAGCAATATTAATTAATTATAACACCATAATATTTAATTATAACACCAGCATCCACGAAGCCACCAAACATACTCCATATGAATTAGTATTCGGCAAAATAGCTAGAATACCATCAAATGAATTGTTAAGTCCCGAAGACAAATTGGCGAGCTATGACGAATATCTGATAAATCTAGTTACAACTTCACACCATCCAGGAAAATGCTCGCGAAAATGTAGCAGCCAAAATCAAATCCAAAAAATTATGATAAGAAAATTAATCCGCAAATTATTTAAAGGAGAGTATGGGAAACAAAATCTTATTAAGGGAACCAAAACCGGGAAAATTCGGGAATCAATATACAGGAAGTGTTAGAAATATCAAATCGGAATAACATAAAAATTAGAATAAAGAAAAATAGTCGAATAGTATATCCTAATAGATTACGAATCTATCACACAAGACCGGCTCTCAATAATTAAATTCAAAATAATAATAAGTAAATAAAATTTTAGATGGATTCCCGGATGATTAAACGAATTACGACAATAGCATTATTAAGTTAGGCCCAAGAGACTTACGGGATAATACGATTGCAGATCACCATTAGCAAACATAACTACCATATCATTACTTAATATCGAAGAGTGTGATATATCACCGCAAAGAGTGAATAAGACCCTAAAATATATACAACTCGTCCAAACGAATTCAACGAATTCAAATCTGTGAGAGTAATCCAATGTAAAATAGAGGTCGATAGAACTGTAAAAAAATGCGGAATGTTCTCTCATACTATGGATGTACACAACGGTAAATTGTACACATAAGAAACATCTCGCGAGGCGTGTGAAAAGATGCACATTATGGGATATCTCCAAATGGGGCACATATACTTTATATATATTATACTTTCATATAACCGGATTAAATCCAAATCAGACAGACTCTCGAGCAGCCACCTTAGCAGAACAAATGGACGACGGATCATGTAGCGGAAGTACGTATTCCTATAGAACATGGACCGATGTTATTGTATTAGCAACTAAAACGATTACGCTATTAGATTACCTTGTCACTGTATGACTAAACACTAATCAGGTAATGTTATGATCATGTGTAATTTGCGAATTTTTTCCTCTACCCATTATGTGGATATTGAAAGAGGGAATACTTATTGGAATGCTTTACCTGCACTCTTGTGGAATAACAAATTATGGCGCATTTTACACTGGATTTGCGGAAATATTGATAGACAATACGACTTCAAATAATTTACACCTTAAATTCACAAGATACCGTTTTTGCTTTAACAAAAAAGGGGATAGAAACAATGTGCGGTAATGTTCTTATAAGAACCGAACGCCCGAAATTATTAATTTTCAAAACGACACCCAATAATAAAATCTTTAGTAAAGCATATAAACCAGAAAATTTCGACATTTTCACCTATATGAATTCTAAATTTATGTACGTAGAAAAATATATGCACCCAAATAAGCCAGAATTATACCGAAATATATTTCAACAATAGTGTAATTTTGAACAGAAAATATTGAAAAACGCCCTAGCTTTCGCCACTCATTCACCGGATGTTTTTGCCACGTAATGCAAGGGTCTGGATATATGACCTTATTGGCCGGAGAAGTAATACATATAGTAAAATGTGTGCCTGTTGAGGTAAAACTCGCTTCAATTCAAGAATGTTATGATCAATTACCCGTAATTAGAAATAACAAAACACAGTTCCTAACAAATTCACATCCTGATGCAACAAGGAACGTAAATGACTTGTAATTCGCTCGCACCTGCTATGTACTTTGCAGGAGATTCATGATATCGGTTTACGCTCCGGTCAGTAGAAACCTCACCACTTGTCGTATTTAAACCAATGACCAAACCAACTTGGAAATATATCACCCGGATCGACGAGCAGTATATATTCAGATAATGACTTAGAAACCTTACGAGATCACATAATGTTTCCAGCCGAACGACCATCCGTACTCAATACCGTAGTACGAGGAATGATAAGACAATCAGGATTTGTCATTTTCTAATTTATTAGATGAAGCATCAATTCATAGAAAAGATAGTCATGTCTGCTTGGGAAAAATTTTGGAACAGATTTCTAATTTTTGGAAATGTTAGCGCTGGTATAATAAAATATATATATAATATAAGCGCAAGAATCATAAAACTAATATTAGATACAATAATACATGGATATGCTCTGCATATCATATGGTCTCTCTGTTTCTATTAAATAGTTTCTATTATAAATAGTTTCTATATGCTCTGCATATGGTCAATGTTCTTAATAGAAACTATTTGGGATTCACTTACCAATCTTTTACTACACCTAAGAAAGGAGAGACATACAAACAAGAACATAGTTGCTTTCATCGAGCTGGAACTTAAAGAAATAAAATATTCAGAAGTACGAGACGAAACGAGGAACTCGTCCAACTATTCTCTCCTTCCTCCCAAAGAAGCCTTCACCTATACCCTTGAGCTAAAGGTTGAATAAAAGGAATCTTCTTTGCCTATTAAATTCCTTTTGTCCCTCCATTCTAAAAAAAAATTAAATGAAAAAAAAAACACCCAACTTATAATTCTTTTATAAATATCAATGGAGATTACCTGCATAAATACGCGACTCCTAACAGCTCATTGAAAACACGAATAATAAAAGTGGACTCACACGAAATTTGGATCCAATAATATCACGAGGAAAAACTAATAACGAACTCGTCAGATGACGCTCCTGTCGTAGCCAATCCCTATCGTTACTATCCAATCACACTCACCTAGACGAAATGGTTGTGGTCCAAAAGGACGAAAATGGCAAAGAGATGTCCCAAATTCAAGGGAATGGAACAGCAGTGATTGCTGATTGATCTAAGAGATTGGGAGCGCATTATCGGGCGATCCTGTCACGACTTCTGCATACTTGAGAATAAATTCCGCGATCCAGAATGCAGGCAATTCCCTGCGCATTCGCTTACACTGAGAACGTGATCCCGATGAACAAGGCTGATCCAATTTCTAACAGAGCGGCGCGAAGGATGGATCATGGGAGATAAACGAAGAGGCTGCGCTTATAAAGCTAGAAATAAGAAACGAGTGTGGCAGAGAAATGAAAAATGTGAAGGACATTCTAATAAGTCTATGCACAGCACAGTGAAAAAAATGCTAGAAACTGTACAGATCTCTGTTGAATCGGCTATATTAAAAAGAAACTAAAAATAATTTGTATCTACGACCGCTCAAGATATACAAACTATTATAATATACAAACTATTATAATACACGTATTAATAGAATAATAAAAAAAATCTTTGAAAATATATATAATAATAATAATAATAAAGTTTAATAATTAATATTTGCTATCGAAAACGTAAAAAAAAAACAAAAAAGATATATATATATATATATTGTACTAATAAGGTTTAATTTGAAATCAGGTTAAAGTACATGAAATGCCTGCATACCGACATCTCTGTTGTATCTTTGGTCAATGAGAGGAAGAGCCACCTGCATTAACCAGAGAAGAGATTCAATGGGACGTCTATCGATATTTGATGAAACTCTGGTGCGTTATTACAATGGAAAGGCGAGTCTACCAACACACCACCTTCTTTAAAATTTGTTGCTACTGCTATGAAGATGTGGTAGCCGAATGGAAAAACCAATACGTTCCCGTCTTTGCACACGTGATAATTCACGAGGATTCTGTACGTAACCAGACAAACTGTGCGACCTGCAGTACAACTATTATACAAATACAGCTTGCAGAAGAAAATCCAAGCTGTATTGAAGGATTTACACATGCTGATAAGGCACAATTGAACGCAGGATGGAGGATACCAATGGTCCCCACACACGGCCTTTTGGCGGCTCCTAATCTAATGTACATTTCATGTCTAAGCTTCGATCAAATAACCTCCCGGCTCAGCGGAATTTTCATAGTCATGAGAGACTACACACACACACACACACACACACACACACACACACACACACACACACACACACACACACGCACACACGCACACACACGCGCGCGC
>Ga0157364_1007382_pt1 | contig 11385 bp, 8 predicted proteins | sample AttsexASBM2_FD_111476 | JGI IMG/M metagenome (GOLD analysis project Ga0157364, IMG submission 111476) | Fungus gardens microbial communities from leaf cutter ant in Ribeirão Preto, State of São Paulo, Brazil - Atta sexdens ASBM2 | ecosystem: Host-associated > Fungi > Mycelium > Unclassified ...
AATTTTTTTTTTAATATAAAAAATTGATACAATAGTAATGAATTTTGAGAGTAATAGATGAGACATTCAATTTATACATTCAATTTATACATTTGATATGACATATCTGTAATTATAATTCGTATTAGATCGACGAGAATAAATCAATTAAGAGAATAATCTCTTATTTTCATTCAAAGCGAATCTTAGTTGTTAATCAATTTAATATGTGACATTATTCTAGTTTTGTTCATAATTGCGTTTCAAGACTAAAAAAGATTTCGACACGCGGTTTACAGAATTGGATATGTATATAAATTTAGAACACATTGGAGTACTTATGCTCAGTTCCACAACTCACAGTTAACTCTTAACTGAGATACAACTTATTCATTGTCTCTTTCCAATTTTAGAATTGGACAGAGATGATATAAACAAGTGAAACTAAGGCCTTAAAACTGAGATCTAGGTTCGACTCCCGGCCGAGGCAATATTTTTCGCAATAAGTTTATTACAATTTTTTAAGATTAAATTTGGAAAATTATTAATATTTCAGATTGATTGCAGGGAAAGTCCAACAACATATCGGCATGCAATTATAATTTCTGAAATTTAAATGAATATATATAATAGTTCAACATCTTAACATTCAGACCGTAGCAGCGCTTCGTATTTAAAGTAAAAGAATTTTAATTTATCAGTATAATCATAAATAAAAGAAGTATTAATTCCGAGTATAATATAATATCTGACGAGATGCAGTTTTCCCTGGATCAGTGGTCGTGCCGGTGAGTTCATCGGCTGCTGTTGTTCGGCGATCGCACCAAGCGCGGCTGTCCGACAGGTGAGCGGCACGACACACATACGCGCTTATACATATGCGAGATACAGTTAGCAGTACCGTTCTGAAAATGCAACGGCTCGCGTCTCGCGATGGGCCCGATGCTAGCCTCCTCCGGGTCCGGTGGAGAGGGCCTATTTCGCACATGGCTCCCCTCTCCTCCCGGCATCCCGGACACGGTTTTAATACGAAACGGACACGCTTAAATCGCAGATTCATTCGAGAGGGTGCGCAATAACGGTAGCACGATATTCACTGAGGCATTCGATAAAAGCATTCGCGAAAAGATCTTCGAAGAAAGGAGAATTGATTATCGAAGTTAAACTGATATTAAAAGATATAACTGTAACTTTTTCTACCTTGTGAATTATGTGTATGCACATTTAGAAAAAAATGTATTAAATTTTAATAAATATTTGTTTGAATTGTACTAGCTCAATATTTACTAGATGTAAACTTATGTTTATTTGGTACAAGACTCGTTAATTTGACTATCTTTTTTTATTTAGTTAATATTTATCGTGAGTAAATATTAAGTTAATACTATTCAAATAGATATTTATTAAAATTTATATTTTTTTTCTCATATAGTATAATTTATATTGACACAAACATTATCCAATAAAAATTATCTCTCTCTTTTTCTCTCTTATTGTAATAAAAAAATTTAACAAAGATTTAAATATTACAAAGAAACAAAAATTATGATTCAAGAGTAAATTGAAAGAAAATAACTTCCAAGCCAACAGTGGGTAAAAATAATGTATTATACAGATTAAATAATATTGTACAGATTATTAATTAATTTGAATATAAAATATGCAAAACATTTCGATTCTTAGGTCTCCTTCAGTGTATTACAGATAAATATTTGTGATGAGACAATACATGATACGGATATATAAAATGATACGGATTCTTTTCCACAATATATTATAACGATTTAAGTCGTACAATTCTTTTAATAGTATTTGTCTTCAAATAGTACAGAATAATTTTAAGATTTTGATGATCATTGTCGGAGATGTGAAGTTCCCACGTTGCTAGTCGATTATTTATTAAAGGAAGCATAAATATTTAATAAGGAATCGCTACCCTCAATATTTAGATCGTGCCCGTCAATAAAAGAGAAAATGATAATAATAATGATTTCATGGTAGGGATAATAGACAATCAACATCCCACAGCCTATGTAGTTCTATCGTTTATCCGATAAGAAGAGCTATCTTTCAACGAACTCGGGCTAGTAACGCGATCGAACGAAGGAAGGGTAGCAAAGTCGCACGGGAGTGGCACATGCGCAAAGTGCACCACCCTCGAATCATCCAAAGGCCAGTTTACGCTAGTTCAGCCATTCATCGAAAATCCCGGCGCGTATTTTAATATATCATATTTCTTTCTCTCTCTCTCTCTCTCTCTCTCTCTCTCTCTCTCTCTCTCTCTCTGTCTCTTTCTTTTTTTGCACAATGTATGAATTATTATTTATATCATTCATTAATATTATAATAATCATTTATATTTGTATTACATTTTAAACAGATATATTTATAAAAAGTACTTTTAAAATACAAGTATTTAGTATAAAAATATAATAATAATAGTATTAACTACGGTAAATTAAAAAAAATTATAAACAAAAGTAAAAGTAAACGTGCTTGCTTTATAAACCTACTATTTAATTGCAATTCATTCACAATGGACAAATAAATTATAAAAAATAAGAGAAGAATATTGAAGAGATTCCAAAAACATCTTTTTTACTAATTAAACGCTTAATTTTTGTAATAATTACTTTTTTCTCTTTTACAAATTCGAAAATCTTTTTCCAGGACTTTTTTCAGGAAAATATACATATTAATGCATGTCTATAAGATGCAGTTTATAACGAGAACGATAAAAAAATTTCAAATGAATCCTTTTTACCATTTCTTAATCCAACATAATGCTCTAGAGCTATCATGACAATATTTGCTTGAAATAAAAGCACATAATTTGTACTTACAAATTAATAGTTCACAGCTAGTAATTCGCACGAAGAAACAAGTGGAGTTCTTAGAATTAGACTTAGACGTCTAATTAATATACGTTATCGTTACACGAAAATTTATGTACGAGATATTGATGTATTATAATAATGTGCTAATGACATATAAATATCTGTGCGTAAGTCCTTAATCGATAAAACAGATCTTTAGGATTCCTTTAATAATAGATAATAAATATATACATATAAAATGTGTGTATGTGAATAGTAATAAATATTTAAAACATTAGTAATATAATACACATAATACAAAAGTATGATACAAAAGTAATGATACATTAAGTTTCACGGATAGTAAGATTCTATTTCGTCTCATGATATTGAATTACATTATCAACAATATTTATTATTCATTTGCGTTGCTTCTCTATATTACTACTACTTCATCTTTTTTATGATTGTATGTCATAACTTTAATAACGATTTCTGTATGGAGAAAGCCTTTCTACGTCCGACGTCGTTGTAAATATTGCGCAGGGTTGGAAACCCTCGCTATCTAGCGTAATCCGGGCGGGGTGGCGGTGGCAAGAGTTCCGGGGGCGGAACGGGGTTGCTCGGGGGCGAGTCAAATCCCCGGATGCCATCTGGTGGTGGTCGGTGCAAGCAGGAGCCACTGGTGCCCCGTAAAGTGCATAGCGCCGAAACGAAAGGAAGACAGGAAGAAAGGAAGGTTGAGCCCGGGACGAGGATCTGACGACTTTCCTCCTCGATGAATCTATTCCGGGAACGCGCAGTATTACTCATCGCGCGCGCGATTCGTTCGAGTTACCAGCGAAAAAAGTAACGTGCCTTCCTCCGTGACAAGCTGCGAGCTCTCTGCTTCCATCATCGACGATCACGACGGGCGAGCACGATGTGAAACCACGAGGCATTCGAACAAATCCCGAGCTTTCCTTGGAGATACCTTCGCTAATATTCGAGTGCACCAGCTTATTTCTTCAATTTCCGATAATCAAGCTAGAAACGTAATCATTTTTGTCATTAGATACGAGAAAATACTTGAAATTGACAGAAGATAGTTCTTGTTGACAATCAACAGAAATAAAGCGTTCACGAAGGAATCTACAGTCGTAAATATCATCGATGATAGCAAAACACAGTACACGAGGAGTACGAGTGATTCGCGATGTGGGTGTCCTCGGCAGTGTGGTGATCGATCCAGAATGTCAGTGATCGACGAAATCGACGGAAGAAAAGCGTCGCGACACGGATAGCCATCGACGACCGATGGCAGCATTTCGTCGCGAGTGTTAAAGTATCTTATCGCGTGCGAGGCTCGCGATGGCGAGATATCGACCGCAGCCGTCGAATTAATCGTCGAAGGTCGCGAGCACCGCCTCGCTCCGTTGTCCTTCGTTCAATCCGATCAACGATCCGACACTTTAAGTGTCGATCATCTGGGCGAAAAGCAAATCAATGATCAATGACGATCGAACATGGATCTACCGATTTGCGGATCGATGCACGAAATCATGAGCTTCTCTGTTTTTTTCGATTGTGTCCAATCTTTCTTAAATTATTCTTAATTAAAGCATACATCAAACAATACTGATTCTAGCAATTCTTTTTTTAAAAAACGGTACTCATGTTTATTACAATTATCATAACTAATCGAGCAATAAATGCAGCTTATGAATGAAAGTGAAGAGTAAGACTGTCCTCGTGAGTTTTCTTCTTTAAACATGTTTGTCGTAACTCACAATAGAAACCAATCGATGTCCCATGTGCCGTACTTTGGCAACGCGAAACCATAGAATTGTTGAAATCCATCGCGACTGTTACATTGATAAAATCAATTTAGCACAAATACAGAAATTTTGTTGTATTTGTGAACAATCAATCGCTACCAATTGTTCAAAGCTTCAAGTTTTTATGCTTCGGTGATAGTGCTTGGCACTTCCTTATCCGCACGGTCGGACCGATCGAACTCGCACCGGGTCTAAGGACTTCGACCGCTACGCTCCCTCGCTATTTCGAGGCTGCGCGCGAGGAAACGCGTGGTTGAATCGAAGCGACCCTCTCCGAACGAGACCCACTGACCTATCGACTCGCTCGAGCTGCCACTCGAGGCCATTCCAACTACCCCTCTTCTACACTTTCCATCCTGATGTTTGTTGTTGTTGCTCTCAGTTTCTTGGTCCAACCTACAGTTTCTCTCAACTTTCGAACGCATCATAAATCACTCGTTTCACATTTTTATGAATGTGCAAATGACTTCTTCTCTTAAACTAAAAATGTTGATCTCGAGATTTTTCGATAGTGCACGACGATATTGAACGATCTTTTAAAAATCGCCTTTTTGATACATTGTCATTACTTGCACGTCTTTTTCAAACCGACGAATCTAATCGATAGAATCCCACGAAAATGAACCGAAGCAAATATTCTCTCGCGTATAGCGAAAAATGGTTCAAAAGCAGACATATCGGACATGAGATGCTTTCCAATATCGGCGTATTATTGTATTCACGTGATATAAAAGTGGCATATCGATACGAGCCATTAATGACGATCTAAATGAATGTAATGAAATAAATCGATATTATTAATATAAAATCACAAACGGAGGACAACAAAAAAAAGAGTGAGAGAAAAGCGTTGCACGCTTTATGAAAGAAGATGCTTTGAAGAGATCTCTCTCTTTCTCTTGTCTCTCAGAGACAATGATCCCGACGATTACGGAGAAATGCAAATAAATCCTGCAATAATCCACACATGAATATTTACACATAAACGAGAGTATAATGGGATAGAAGTCCAAAGCAAGTACTCGAGTAATCTCGAAAGTGATTGACTATTCAAACTGACTGTTCGATTCATTCATCTTCATCTCGTCGCTGGCCTCAACACAACGCAATAACAACGACACTGTCTTTGACAGTTATCATACGTAAAAATGCCATAACTCGTATTAGATATCTTTACTGAAAGTAAATATCCACGCGAAAAATGGCTGAAAGCGCAGCGAGTCCAAGCAATGTGCATGCGAACAGTCCGCAACAACCACAACAGCAGCAGCAACAGCAGCAACAACAACAACAACAACAACAACCGCAACAGCAACCGCAACAACAACCGCAACAACAACAACAACAGGCACAACAACAACAGCAAACACAACAACCTCCAGATATAAGCAGTTCACAGCTAACTTCTCCGCCAATCACGGGAACAGGTATGATACGATAAATAAAAGAAACGATTGAGAGTTTTTTTAATCTTGATATTAGCATTTTTATTATTGATAAATTGTGTAAAATTGAAAAACAAGACAATTTTAAAAATGACAACAACAAAGAAGAACACAAAATGAATTGAAATTATAGTAATAATGTTAGACAAGTATTGATCTAGTCTACATGATGGTAAAGTTGATTTAAAAGACTGTAAAAGATTTTCTTATCAAAGTAACAAAAATGCGAAGATTTAATAAATGTTTAAAAAATATTTGAAAAATTAAGAAAGCTTAATAATAATGTTTAGATATCTTATTGTTCTATTTCGTTGATCAAATATACAATGTTAAATTGTATATTTTATTAAAGCTTAAATCTTCATGAGAAAAAAGGCCAATTAAAAATTTCTCAAAGCACGCGCTCTTCAAACGCGTCGACGTAGGACAATAAATCGTATACTAAATGTTTCATGAGTAAGCTGATCTTTTCTTATTATTTACATCGAACAAACGTATTTCGATCTATCTTTTGGAGGAATGGCGGTTAGGTCCACGATCTCGCTCGCGTAATCGCGTAATCGTGTTGGCATAACGCTGGGCCATTACTCCATCAGCACGCGAATCGCGCGGCGAGACGGAGTGGCTCGCGATGTGTTGGTACTTGTCCGGATGACGAGGGACAACGTATCGGTTACGGCGGCGCGGGTGGCGCGGCGGCGATGACGGAGAAAGGAGCAATGTGCAACGAGCGAGAAGGAGAGAGCACGAGTCGCGTTAGCGGATCTGTCGGTCGAGTAACGGAACGCCGGCGAGTACCGCTAGCACCGGCTCTGACGCGGTTACCGGACACCGTTACTTCGTCGATGCATGAGTAGCCCCCACGTGCCTCTCTTGTCATCCTTGTCGCGTTCATTGGAGAGCGCCCTCACGGGCGAAGAGAGCGCATTTGATGGATACGGATGTACGAAAAGATAGGTGACCTGATGGGAAAATTCACCGTAATGTTTGTGTGAATTATGTAAGAAGGCATCGAGAGTCGACCTTTTTGCTTTAATATTGTTTATTTGTTACAATGTAACGAGAACGTTAATTATAATTAGAAAAATTGTTATTTACTAATGCTTGTAAGAAAAAGAATGGAAACATAAAGAACAAACACATTATTTAAAGGAACATACTTTTATTGCTCTATACTCAATTATTATTACACTAAAATGCATTTCAAAATTAATGTTACAAAATTTTAATAATGCAAAACATTGCAATTCATTTTCTAGATAACTTTATTTTTAATGTGTCATTGGAACAAATAAATATATTGTTTGACAATTCGCCTCCTCACCCCCCTTTTTATATTTTAAAATAACATAGAGATGTCGAGAATTACGAATGAAAAATGAATGAAAAAAATAAATACGTTTTTTATCAAAATGGTCTGAATTAAACTTCTATTACATAAGTTCATAGTATTTAATATCACGTTCCAGCACTTTTTGTTAATAATTTCATTACTTGATTCATCGTTTAAATACTCTGACAAATATTAAAGACATTGTATATTGTATTTAACTTTTTATATCTGGGCAAGAATTTAAAATTACCTCCTATTTGAAAAAGTGTCTCCTTCACTAATTGTAATATTTTTACATTTTTTTATTAAAGAAGATCCAATTCAAGGTTCAAAAATGTCTGTATTTTTTGTTATTTAAATATAATTTATTTGTTATTATGAATAATCAGTGTCGGCTCACAAAAGTTTTTCATCTATCTAACTTTAATGAATTTATATAATTTTTATTTTAAAAAATGTGACTACATATAATGAGACGTATAATTCTTCTAATTCTAGAGTCCTTATAGTCATTAAAATTTGAATAAATAATAAGAAATATGGTTTAAATGCACACATTTGCATTTATTTCAAAGAATAATTAATAATTATTATATAGTTGCAACAAATAAGTAATGCTAACAATAAGTTCTTTCATTGTAAATATTGTCAAATTTTTGGATATGTAAACGTTAAATTAAATAAAATTTTATTATTATTTTCCTTAAAAATAATGAAGAACTATTATAATGATATTATATGTTCAATAGTTCTATTTCGAGACTGAACGTAAAAATTATTGCTTTATAATTATTTTAAAATATATTTTTTTAGACTATTATTATTGGTAATTTATATCTAGTCTTTATTTTCCATCATCCATAATTGTAAAAGTAACAGATAAATTTTTAATAAATTTTTTAATAAATAAACTATTTAATAAATATAGATAAAATATATATTGTATACAACTGTATACGATATTTATTTTTGTATTATTAATATATACATTAATTTATTTAAATTATAAATTATATTTGTAAATTATAAATTATATATATTTCGAAATCTTTAAAAAATATTCCAGAAAATACTTTTTAATTTTCAAGATATAATCATATATAATTACATTTTAAATGCGTGCTGTTTAGTGCAAATAAAATGTTCATCATTTAAAAATGATTACATCTTGATAAAACTACATTCAAGAATTAAATTTATACGTAGCATTTACCGCTATGTTTTATGTCTGAAGATCTTAAACGTTTGTCTATAGAATGTTAATGTAAATAATGATCAGTGTTATGAAGTTAATATTAAAATACAACGGATAAAGAGTCGTTGTAACGTTACATCGATAATCACTGACCCATCGTCTTATATGACGCATTAGTACGTCAATAGTCGGCAACGCATTGATTTTATATGACGTAGCTGTACGTCAATGTGATTACTAGACCCATAGATTTTATGTGTATACTTCCACTACGCAACGACATTTAGCAGTGGCTATACTTTTTCCCCGTCTCAATTATAGACAGCATTATGATATAGGAAATGAATAATCGGTTAAATTACAGTTAATGATGCATGTTGTTGAATTTGGCCAATAATAACATGTCAATAATCGGCAAGTCTTTGACTATAATTATACTGGACAATTATCCAAGACGTAAAGAAAATTACCGTCCATTTAATCAGTATCATCAGACGCGAGTAAATCCGCTTATTTGGCTTAACAGGTATCATTAATCGAAGAATCTGCGATCGGAGAAGATCGTGTCGCGATCATACTTTTAAGATGTTTATGATGAAAGCTTGAAAAACGTTGCAGCGAGTAAGGGCGTGAATACCGGTTATTCTGCAGGTAATTTTTCCTGGTAGTCACGACAATTACAACAAGATTCGCGCTATCGTTCTCGCGCGTTAAAAGCGCCGTTTTGATCATGTGCGCGCTTTTCGCGTAAAATTACCGCGTAACGGAAAAGGCGAGCTATGAGAAAACGTGATCGCGTGCGCGAGCGCGTCCCGCAGGTCTAGGGGTTAGGAGGTCGAGCTCCTTGTCGTTTTACCGTTCGTGTCCGGGAGAACTACCCAGCGCATTCCCCGACGGAGTTGCTGTTATCGTTATTATTATTGTTGACCTCAACTGCGTCGCATCGACTAGCTCCGTTAATATGACTGATTGCAAGAATGATGCGATTTAAACTTGATAGTAGTATGATAAATTCCTGTTATCATTGCCAATTTTGATTCTTGGCGCTAATATTAATATTTTCATTAAAATAGTCGTTATTCTTTTCATTTTTAATCGTGAATTTTGCTCTTTTTTTTCAAAATATTAGTGTCCATAATGCAACATATTATTGAAAGTTAAAATAATTAATTTTTTAATTTACAATTATTTTTAAATTTAAGAAATTTAATTGTGAAAAAATTTTGTGAATGCAAATTTTAAGTCAACTTAAATTAAATTATTTTTTTTAAATCTATGTTATAAAAATATTATTGTCAAAAATGTCTTTTTATTTCTAACGGAAAAATACATCTCTACAAATCTTAATTAATTTAAAAAATTTGAACATGTAAGAATATTAAGATCCGTTATAATGAGATCATATAATCGCAAATGTTTAATCGCTACCAAGGAAAAAAAAACACTACTATTGCGTGCATTTTTCAATTTACAACTAGTTTGTATACTAGATAATGAATCTCTTTTAATATACTTAAATTATGATGTACTATAAAACGTGTGATAAAATTTTTTTTTATTCTTTCCGCGCGGTAACATTGAAAAATATATTTTAATCAATCACACCTGTTAATCCAGCATGACTGTCTGTCGCTCAAGATTTGTTTTTAACGAGCTTACTCGGTGCTTTACATGGCAATAATATATATCCGACAACGAAGCCCTGCATTGCGCAAATCGCACGCGACCATAGCATGTCTCGACTTTTTTTATGTAGAAGTATAAATAGCATTATTTTTTAAACATATTCGTGAAAAATGCATTTTTTATTATCATATAAAATCGCGCAAGCTTTATAAACAATACAATTTTGATCGTTTATTTATCCTACTTAACATATAGTTTTTCTCTAAAAGATTTACAAAAAAGTCTACAAAAGTTTAAAATTCTCTCTTTCTCTCTCTCTCTCTCTCTCTCTCTCTCTCGTCTTGTTCCTTTAAATAAAAAAAAATAAATATATAAAAATATGTAGAAATATTTCATACAAAATAAATAATTTTACATCTTTTTCTTTTTCTTTCTTTTCTTCAAGTTCAAAAAAATCGGATGTAAAAGTTCTTCACAATATTTAAACTTTCGATTCTTGATAATAAAAAATCTCCCAAATTCTAAATCTATGTGTTGAGACCTCTTAATTTTCTCAAAACTTTACACGGAACAGAATGAAGCAAGGTTTCCTTTTTTTTACTTACAGCGCGCTGACAGAACTCTCAAAGGAATTTTTTTAATTTCACCGCCTCTGAAAACCGTTAAAAGGAAAATTTGCCACATTTGTCGAGAGCGAGGAAAATTTACCACCGCAAATACATCGCGAGCGCGTGACTCTTTCAGCCCTCACCAACATTTTCTAAGTTACAGACTACACGTCCGCTCGTCCTTTTTCTTCCCCCAACGTTCGACGGCTATCCCCGTTCGCGTGTACGCGCGTTACGTGGCGCGCGTGACGGCAGTAGGCCAAGGGTTGAATGACCTGCAGCCTTGCAAGGCCGGTCGTCTCGATGCTCTCGGCTCTACTCGGCCCTTCTCGGACTCGACTCGACTTCAACTTGACTCGACCGACAGCGCTCAGACGGACCATTCGCGTACTCGATCATTCGCAAGTAGTATCGACCGCGCATGATATATACACACCCACACACACACACACACCCACACCCACACACCCACCCCCCCCCACACACACACACACACATACACATACACACAAAATAGAATATCTCCCTTTTGAAAATTTGCGTAAGTGTCATGGTCAAATTGACAC
>Ga0157364_1007383_pt1 | contig 11385 bp, 12 predicted proteins | sample AttsexASBM2_FD_111476 | JGI IMG/M metagenome (GOLD analysis project Ga0157364, IMG submission 111476) | Fungus gardens microbial communities from leaf cutter ant in Ribeirão Preto, State of São Paulo, Brazil - Atta sexdens ASBM2 | ecosystem: Host-associated > Fungi > Mycelium > Unclassified ...
TATATATATATATATATATATATATATATATATATATATATATATATATATATATATATATATATATATATATATATATATATGAATGTAAAAAGCTAAAAAAATGTAATTATAATAAGAGTTTTAGTCCTTAGAAATATTTCGATTTGTTTCTTCCAAAATTAAGTTAAATTTTGACAAATTGCAGGAGATTGTAAAAGAGAGAGAAGAAGAACGAGAGAAGCTGCGGAAAGAATTGCGAAGAAGCAGGGAACGTATACACGCGCTTGATATTGAGGTGCAACGTCGTGAATTTTCGGAATTAATGACCACGACAACTCACACACAAACGATGCTTGGTTTGTACTTCATTTTCTTTAATTTATAATTTACAAAAAATATGGATTCTAAACGGAGCTAGATCTTTAGTGCTTAAAGAAAGCTCTAGCTTGACCGTTTAGAGTCCTTATTTCCTAAATTTGTGTAATCACATAACGATCTTAGAAAAACTTATAAAGAAAAAGCCTGAACTGTCATCCTTCAACTTTAATGCGCTTTTAGAATGTTATTTTTTAGGCAAAAATAAGCGACACGTATTTTTTTTATACGTACCCGTTTTCACTTTTAAGGGATGAAGGGAAACATCCCTTCGAAAAAAAATTGATTTTTTTTCGAAGCAAATATCATCGAAACTGTAAGATAGAAAAAAATATTTGAAATGAAAGTTGCATGATTTCAAGAGTACTTTATAATAAAAAAAAAGAAAAAAACGATAAAAATTTTTTTATTTGTTTATCTTTATTACTGACTTTTAAAAAATTTTGATTCCTTTTTATAATAAAAAGAAAGATTATTTTAAGATGAATTAACCACGTATGACAAAATTATTTTCCAAAATATCATTTTTGAGAAATAATTAAAAACGTCTTTATGTGCGTGTCTTTATGTCCATATTCCTTCATGTAGCACGTTCTGCGCATTTTCGCATAATAGGAAATAGAATTTCAGAAATAGATATAAATATATAGCACGGCTGGATACAGCACTTGTATAATGTTTGAATAAGATAGTGTCAAGAGCGAAAGTCATTATGTAATTGTAAAACGAAGTATAGAGTACATCCCACTTATATGAATTACATTTATTGTTTCACATACAAATTGAATTAATAAGAAATCGTATTTCTTTATTTAAAATAAAGGAGGAGAATCGAATTGCAAGATAATTGAAAGTCAATTGATGTAAATAATCGATGATATAAATAAGTGTATTCCGTTTATATATGATGTGCATATATCATTTATCTGTTATTTATGAAATAATAAATAAAGGAAAAAGTAAATGATACATTATGCACATAGTAATAAATCAGAATGTATCACATATTTATAAAGTTAGTACACGTACACGTATATGTAGACATACAGTCAGTGCAAAAAGTATAGTCAAAAAATTTAGTTTCTAAAATTTACATACGAAACTTGTTTAGGTTAAAGCAGAATGTATTCATTATATCAGAATTGGGCATAATTGATTTGTAAATGTAATTAATTATAATTGTAATTATTTTAATTGCAATTACAATGTAGTTACAATTACGCTGCAATTAAAATAATTGCAATTAAAATATTTGTTGAGTCACAATTATATTTAATTCAATTACAGTTATAATTATAATTGCATATGATTATTTTCATAATTTTTTTGTGTTTTGTTTGTGAGGAGAAAAATCTTTGAACTCGACCATCTAGAGACGACACAAAAATCATCCCTAGGTAGGAAAACATCCGGGTTTCAAATTAGTACAAATTAGTAAAAGATACTATCGTTTACGTTATCATTTACCTGCTAAAAAATTCCCCCTTATGCAGTTCGAATAAGGAAGCAAGCGTTTTCGGAACTGTTTACCTAGCATTTCTTCAGGAAATGCCCATATCTATACCCTTGAAGTAGAACGTCCACGAGAAACGTTCCGGAGAAACATCCAAATTTACATTAATTAACTAACTAAATTAGATTTTATATACAGACTATATACAAAAACAAACGACTTTAACGCTGAGTCAAAATCGAAACGAGTCTTCAGACAACGCACGAGGCGATTGGCCTCGTTTTGGCGAATCTTCTCCGCTGACTCCTCGCTTCACATCATGGACTCGCAAAATCAGATGATGCAATCCATTTAGAGGGAGAACCGCAATGGTTTTCACTATCCAAATAACTTCTGTTGACAGATCCCAAGTCAAAAACCCCGAACAGGGCTTCCTTCTCTTTTGCCCATGAGAAACAAAAGAGAAAAGTGTGTTTAGCTATATCAATAGCTGCCCTGCAATACGCGCATATCGGGGATCCAGCTCTATTCATTTCGTAAAGATAGATTTCAAAGCCTATGACCTGTGAGGATCTAAGTGGTCCAGTATGTAAAACCATCATGAGCTCTCCACAGTCATTTCCTCAAAATGGGCGTGAGGGTATCACGCACCGCCCTCCCCCTGGCACAGAAAATCGTATAGATATCCTTCCCAACGAACCGCTGAGCGTCCGCATTGAATCTCCTTTATGAGAGCCTGCGCTATTCATCCATTTAGTATCGCGCTTCTCTGTAAATAAGTGCACTAAACCAGCCTGGAATCTAAAACATTATTCTAGACAGAATGTGACTCTTGTGACACGGTTTTGTCCTTGATCACTCGTAGAGAAAGATGTGGAGTTGACCAACTTTTCTACATATGTCGTAGTCGTCCCTCACGTCCTGCGTCCAAATGGAAATACCATAGAGAACCGACAATTTGCGCCTCTATTCTCGTGGCCTGCATTCTCCTGGCCCTCCGATATTACTCCTACTCAATACGGCAACCATTCCTCAAATCTTCAATAAAAGGAGACGAAAGTGCTCTCGGAAGGCCCACCTCAAGTCCAGGATCAAGTCCAGGTACTTAAAATAGAACCATCCTCTTCACCGAAGAGTCGCTTCCAAAATGTTCTTCCTTATGAAGGCAACTACCTCAGTCTTTTGGACACCCTCAGCGCCAGGCGCTCGATAGTTTGGGCCAGGAATGTCATCCTCAGCTCCGCCCACATACGAGGCTTCTCAAAGGAGGAACCCTTAATAAGTTTTGTCTGCATAACAGATTATGGAACATCCGATCGGCAAGCGCTAATGGAGTTATTCCATAGAGTCCGTCCAAGTACCGAACCCTGTGGAACTCAATACATCATAGTCATATAAAACGATTCTCCTGAAGGGTAAGACAAACTTCTATTAGATAGGTAGTCTCCCAAGACGCACCGGAGATATTTCAGAACATCTTTCTCCTCTAGCGCACTGCGGATGGAAACCTATTATGGGAACAAGTTAAAAGCGTTAGCTATGTTTAAAGACACTGCCAATACTATCCTCCCCCACCCGCATGCCGTTCTCCATCCGTTCTATCAGACGCTAAATAGCGTCGAATAGATGGTGTTTTCAAAACCCAAATTGATTATCCAAAATATTCTCGGTAGTGCCGCCAATCCCCCCATCCAAGTGCCGCTGCAATTTATCGCAGATGACACGCTCGAATAATTTGTCTGATTCGCAATGCAGGCATCTAAATTTATATGAAAAGAAGGCAATATCAAGCTTATTCGGCTTTTTTAAAAAGACAAATTTCCCTCAGGGAACTCGACATTCCGCGATCTCCTCATTTCACTAATATACTGACTCGGCAAAAGGCAGGCCGTCTAGACATACTAAAGTCGGAGATTTCCCGAAGCACATCTTCCAACATGCGTACATATGTATTGGCAGGCCCTCAGGAGAAGGGGCCCACGCCTTAGAGATAGCAAAATCCAAAAGATACAAATCCAATTTCTCAGAACACTAGCTGGGGAAAAATCTATCAGTAATTTTCTTGAGTGGGCATAAATTAGACTTGATCTCCATCTTGCACAAAGAAAGATTCAGTAATTACTAATTTCATGACGCGAAACAAGTTGATATTCATAATCGAGTCTTGCATTTAAGACTGTCTTAAGTACAGTGTTAAGATGTCATAAGTTCAACGAGGACTATATTAATATCTTAAAACGCTATATTTAAGACAGTTTTAAAATAAAAACGGACTATGAATACTGTTTATCATAGTTAGTCAATATTTCATAGTTGATAGTTTTCTTCTTATGAACAGTTTATAGACAGAAAAGGCAGAAATTAGAAAGAGATACTATTCAACTACACATATATTATTCCTTCCATCATGGGTATGTTCTACGGCAAAACATCTATAACACTGCAGTCGGCGCACCTGGCCGACGACAAGCTGAGTCTAATACCATTCGCGCAATTGTTTCATGCATGCCATGGGGCATTGCATCCATGTAACGTTTAACCCCCTCTCTTCCTCTGCCAGGGCGCAGAGAATCTATCTTAACTTCCGTAGTAGAAACGCTACTGCAACTCGCCTCGGCTTCCGCAATTTCGATTTGAGTGACAGATTGATTTATATATCTAGTAACCGAAAATATCTAGTCTCCTAATCGGCCGTATCACTTTAACTTTATCCTGATTTTTGAATATCGTTTTAAGGCGGTCAGTCAATTGATCTTTGATTTTTTTTTGCCCTTAAGGGTTTTTCACCTGGAATCTCAATAGAATTCCTTTGCCTTCTTAATTTTAGTGTTCGTAATACCAAACTCCGTAAGGGAAATATTTCTCCTAGCTTGTCCCATTATCTTAGAGTAGGAAAGGCCATCCTTCTCGGAACAGATCATCACGGCCGCCGATTTCGATAATCGCAAATCCTCCTTCCCCGCAAGTCGATTCTGCTCAGCATCATGAGTATCCGCTGACGAGTTACGTTCGATCGCTACGTACGCTCGGATCTTGAAAGAGCCAGGTGCCGACGCAACAGGTCCCACATTCGCATCGTGCCAAGTCCCAGGCATCATATTTCGATCTAATTCTAGCCTATCTGAACCTCCGCTTTTTTTCTTCTTGCTCTTCCGTCTGTTCTTTCCAAAAACGGTAATCCATTCTTCGCCCTTATTTGGCCCAATCAAAAATAGCCAATTGCCCACACCAGGGCCCCTCACTCTTCCATAGGTAACAATGATAGGGAGTAGCGATAATTTATCTTCTTCCAGATATTCAAGATGTTTTCTGGAATTACCTTCGATATGGCCCTAATAGGGAGATGATAAAAGGGAGATTACTAGATATCCCAGCTCATTCTCAACTTCACAATAGTCTCCCCGAAGGAGGCCGGAAATGTCACGGTCTCTAGGGGCCAAGGCAGTATCCACGTCAGGGTAAGAAATCTGCCTAGCCACTGCAGAGAGCCCAACCTTCTATTAGTCTCACGCAAATTCCTCATCCATCTCGCGCCTAAGTTTAACTATCTCACGTTTCAAAATCAGGTATTGATTGCCAGTAGCATCTGCAGGCTCTCTAGCCTTTTCGGATTGAATAAGTTTTTTCAGCACTTGCATAGCCACATGAATATTCACGATCATGTCCCTGCTGAAGTCCCTTCTGATTGAAGTGATCTTTTATGTGTTATTAAGAGAGTCCAAATAGCAGAAAGCTCTGACATAATTGACATCTTAGGAAACATTTCAGAAAACAAAACTATCACTTCCTCAATCACCATTTTTAGACAATAAAGAATTATCAAGAGTGCGCCTGATAGTATAACTTCGTCTCTTCGAAGTTCCCTTAGAAGAACTCTTCTTCCTAGCGATCTTTATGAAGTCTATTCTGTCGAATTTATTATCTTCCAGATCTAATACTGGACATATGAGCAAGAATCTCAAGCCCGAGGCGTTGTTCCTCTTTGATTTATGCTCCCGTTTTTTACTCAGCTTACTAAAGCTCGCGTCATAGTCAGATATTCCTTGTATCCGATATGGAAATGCAGGAATCCTCATTCACATCCATAGAAAAAATTTTAAGGAAAGTTTTCTCCGTAGGGGAGGGAGATGTGACCTTCCTCCTAATAATAATGATACTGTGTCTTTTCGAAATCAGGATATTCCGTAATTACTGGTTTAGAATCTCTATTTCAGCGACGTAGCTTATACGGGCTACGCGAGCCATGCAAACCTTTGAAACATGTTAACGGGTTTGGGATTCAGATGCTCCGAAGGTCCTTCAACCATTCTATTAATTTCTTTGTCTAAGACGATCATCGACACATGCCCCAGACCTTTACAACATAGGAGATGTATTATAAAATATATACGCTATTCACACTATTTACACTAGTGCAGCGGAAGCACGTGCCATGAGTCGAGTCAGTACGACCAGACATTGTACCACTCGGAAGCAGAGCGCGACTTTTCAAAGAGCGAGCCGCGCTATCGGTTGTCACCGAGAGTGAGAGTTATGAGCTCTATGTTGATGGATCAGCAATCCAGACTCCGACTCTCATCAACATTTAGCGGGCAAATCCTGCCCGAATGATCCTGCCCGAATCCTCCGAGTTGCAACGTATTATAAAAATCGTATATCTAAGTAATTAACGAGGAACACTACACTAGGAGATGGTAGTTTCAAATCATACCTTCAAAATGTATTTAAACTTAAAAGTACTGGATACAGAATATACATAGATCAAATAATACACAAGTCATTAAAACACTCATCTTGAGACACTGCTACGCGCAAATGGCTCCAACCAAGGAAGAATTCATCGTTGTTCATAGTTGTTGTTAACTAATTCATCCATAAGTCCCTTAGCCACTACTAGGAAGATAGGGGAATTATAAAATCCAATTCGATCCGGGATTTGTGTGCAATCCAGGATCTTTTGCCTAGAGGTCCGATCTTGACCTAGAATGCAAGAGTGGAGGTTTAGGATTCGCGGGTGCGCCTATCGTAATCGATCATATCCAAATGCGATTTCTCGCATCAGGAATGGTTCGACCCTTTGTGGGAATTATTTTCAGGCAATTATGTCAGGCAAAATTATAAATTGAATATAGAGTTGGACATAGATCACACAATTTAAATATAATTGATTTAATAATGTAATAAAAAGAATCCAAGAGTTATATAATTGTATTTACAGTGGAATCACAAATATAATTATAATTATTATTTCCAAGATTGGCAAGTAACGCGTTACAAGTTACTTGCCAATCTTGGAAATAATAATTTGAGCACAACCTTAGCATTTAGTTAGTTAGCGTTACCATCATAAAAAATTGCAACATTGTGAACAAATTGTTTATTATAAAAAGTAACTGAAAAGTAACGTTGTCAATCCTGATTATTTATAATGAAGTTTACGCAAAAAGATCTTAAAAATAGGGTTTATATTCTATAAAACATTAAGCAGGCATATACCTAACAGTTTTTTTTACATATGTGTAAAGTATAATATCTTAAGAAAGAATTTTATACAGTTATAAATCAATTTTGCGAAAAATATAATATATGAAATTATAGATGAGTAGGTTCAAGCGCATTGCAAGCGATAGGTAGGTGCGCATGCGACAGAACAGTTTTGTTAATTAATAAGATGATTTGAACCAATAATGTGATGCGGAAAAAAGACGACAAATAATAAACTCTAGATTTATTATTCACAGAGTTTTTATACATGAGGTAAGAGCTTTACAGAAACGAAGCGAGGTGTGCAGGGAGACAATAACAAAAGAATAAGTATAAAACAGGTTACCTTACAGGTTAGTATGCAATGAATCTTCATCATTTGCAAATTAAAAAGAAGTAACTTAAAAAGAAAAAAAGAAAAAAAATAAATATAATTTATATGAATTATCTTAGATCTCCAATAAGTTCAAGTTCGCGCGCGCAAGTCAAAGAAGGGTTTTTTTAGTTTTTTCTTATAACCAAAAACGAGCAAAATTTTTTGAAAAATCGTTATGCTAACTTTGATCAGCTGCCATTTTACTCAAACGCAATATTTTAAAAAACGATTTCGTCAAACATAAAATATATGTTTCAATTTTATAAAACTTGTGCTATTTTGCTTTCAGATGAGTTTTGTGCAAACAGCAATGGTCATTGCAAACCTCGTTTTGTAAAATATGATGTATGTGAATAGCCACTCCATTTTTTATTTTTTAATAAAATTTTAATGGTAAATAGAGAAAAGTATGATCTTTACAATCATACTTTTTTAACAAACCCGACTTCTCTATCTCTCTCCGTTTTTCCACAAAAAATTCGCAAAATTAAGTCTTGTTTTGATGTAAGTGTTTAGGGGTACATGCTCTCTTAATTGCTTTTATTCTAATTATAATTACAGTTAATCAATTAACAATTAATAATGAAATAATTGTAATCTTCACAATTGCTTTTTGTAATTACTTCATTTAATTGTTTTCAGCAATTAATAATTACAAAATATAATTATTAATTGACTTAAGAATTACATTGTAATTGTAATTTGTAATTGTTAATTGAACTACAGTTTTGCAACTCTATAAAATTGCTAATTAATGTTTATTTTCTGCAAATAAGATTTTATTTTATAAAATACATCCTTGTATGATTACTTTTTGCACTCACAATGACTGTACATCGTTTGTCAAGCAATAGTATAAAATGCTATCGCTTTGCAAGATCATTTATTAGTGAAACATTAGTGAAATAGTGCATATGCAATATGCACTATTCCACTAATGTATATGTATTAATATGTATTATGTAATATGTAATATGTATATGTAATATGTATTAATAATTAGATCATTAAACTTTCTTTGTACTAGTTGTGGCAAGTTTCATCAACTGAAAGTATGTTATTATTCATTATTAATATTTATAACATTATTTACATTTATAATAATATTAAATAAGATACAAATCTTAAAACGAAATGTAAAAAATTTTATATATTGTTCAATTACACAACTGCGCACCGTTTACTATTAACGTAGTAAACGGTGCAGTTGTTGTGTAATTGATAATCAATATATAATTAATACATATAAAAAAATTTTATCGTATACGTTCCGAATGATTCGATTTAAATGCGCGATTAAAAATGATACTTTAAAAAATAACTCTATCATACATGGCTGAATTCGTCTTAAAATAATCTTTCTTTTTATTATAAAAAGAAATCGAAATTAAAAAAAAATCAAGTGATGGGGATACACAAATGAAAAATTCAAAAAATGTTTTTTTCTTTTTTTATTATAAAGCATTATAAAATTTTGAAATCATGCAACTTCCATTTCAAACATTTTTTTCTGTTTCTTAGTTTCGACGATATTCGCTTCGAAAAAAAGAAACCGATTTTTTTTGAAGAGATGTTTGACCCCTTAAATGAAAACGGTCATATAAAAAAATACGTGTCGTTTATTTTTGTTTGAAGAATAACATACTAAAAGTTTATTAAAATTAGAGGAAGAGTTCCTTTCTTTGTTAGGATTATTTGCAAAAAAGCCAGTTTAGTCTCCAATTAAAACATTTAAAAAATTATAAAACTTTGATAAACTTAGAAGATATACTGATTTAATAAACTATTTTTTGCTGCCCAAATAATGTATACGTGTAACGTGTCGTTGGAGTACGAGGTATTGGAGTACGAGTAGTCAGTTGCTTTATCTTCTAATTCCCTCATTAAGTGGAGAAATTGCATGTTGTCTGAAAAATTTGTCTGATGAAGTCTTTCGGATATTTTCATTGAAGACAACATGTCGATCGATAGTACAATGTAAGATAGTACAATATAAAGATCATATGTCATAGAAAACAAAATGAAAAATCGATGCATGATTTTAAACGATAAAACAACTGATGCTCATCAACATTTTTTTTCCAAGGACACGTGACATCATACGCATGTTGTTAAGTATATACTTTGAATGATTGTTGGGTATCCAATTGGGGATTGTTGGGAGGCACACAATTATGCTGAAAAATAGAAGTTTTTATTATGCTGGGTATTTCATACCATACATGTCAATATTTTAGGAGGTAACTCTATGCACTAAAATAAGTAAAAAATGTCATGAATATGTATCTTACATATCTTATTCAAGTTATGGATAATTAAGGAATGTTCGAAATGCCCACGTTCAACACATGCTAGTATACAATTAGCACGGTTTGACGTTACCTGTTTACAAACAATATCCATCAAGATAAATTGGGTAGAATTTCAGGCAGTCACGGCAGTCCTGGCTATCAGATAAAACTTGTGCACAATGATGCGCCTCCTCATTTCCATCTTGAAGTGAGAATATTCTTAAACAAACTTCGCAAACCGATGGATAGGACTAGGCGGATCCTATAGCCACCACTATCTCCTAATCTCAATCCATTAGATTTTTATTTTTGAGACCATTTAAAATCTATTCAACGCCAATAGACAATGGATGATCTACGAAAAAAGATACGAAATGGATTCAAGACTATTCGAAGAATACCTGATATTTTTGAACGAGTACTGAACTCAATGCTAAGGCATACAGTAGTATATGACGTACAAGACAGATATTTCGAACATTTTCTTAATCATCCATAATTGGAAAACCGAGATATGTAGGACACATATATTTATATGACGTTTTTTATTTTAGGATATAGATTTATCTCCTAAAATATTAACATGCATTTATGAAACACCTGTATCTTCTAAAATTTTACATGAAATGTTTACTCTCCGCAAAAACAGAACTCAAATACAATAAAATAGAGATCAAGGACTCGGACCGAAATGAAATAAATATTGTAGACAGATATTAGATTTTTCCCGTTAGATGGCATTAAAAAAACGCCACGAACTTTTTCCCACACCTAATAATTTCTTTCTTTTCTTTACTGCAATTCCACTTTTATCTACTACAATGTCAATTACGTTAATATTTTGCAACGTCATCAATGGTCTTTTTAACCGTTTAGAGCTTGTTAATAATTTTCTACGTGTTATTTAAATAGTTGAATGAATGAACTCGATGTTCCGAAAGCTTACAACATGTGAGAAAGATTTTCTTCTAGAATAATTAATTATTCGTATTTAGAATGAAAGAATCATAATCATTTGAAATTTTGTATTCAAATATCTTGATAATCACTGGATATCGTGTTAAAGGATTGATTTCAATGTAATTTGTTTTGCGTACGTATGCACGCACGCACATGGATAAGACCTCTATATCACATTGTGCACGTTTATTCATATCATTAATTTTTCCAATGTCTTTTTTTTATTCTAGTCGTAATTTTGGATCCGCCATTTTGAATTTTCAAAAACACCATACAGCATCGAAAAATAAACATTTCAAGGAAAATTTTAAGCTCTTTTAAAGAATTTTATCTCAAAAATTGAAATGGGCAAAGGGATGGCTGATTTATCAGAGAATATATATATATATATATATATATTTCCTCCCCCATATATATATATATATATATATATATATATATATATATATATATATATATATATA
>Ga0157364_1007384_pt1 | contig 11385 bp, 13 predicted proteins | sample AttsexASBM2_FD_111476 | JGI IMG/M metagenome (GOLD analysis project Ga0157364, IMG submission 111476) | Fungus gardens microbial communities from leaf cutter ant in Ribeirão Preto, State of São Paulo, Brazil - Atta sexdens ASBM2 | ecosystem: Host-associated > Fungi > Mycelium > Unclassified ...
ATCTAACAATGGACTTGAGATTGATTTTTAATGATTTAAGAGATAAAAAAAGAGCAGACTGCTATTGGAAGGAAGCATAGCAACCTTTTAGGCTATACTATCTTAAATCTCACAGACTGTTGTAGGAAGGGAGCGTAGTGAACTGACTTTAACATAAACTTCACAAGCCAGGCTAGAGGCCTGGATGAAAACCTTGTACTGCTTAGCCTGCAAGAGAGGACTGGGTATTCTATGAGCCCACTATTGCTATGAAAGAGATATTGGTGGAAAATCAACAAGACTTCTTTCTACTCCCACTAATCTCCTATTGAGATCCCAAAGGCCATAATCATAAACATCATCCTCTGGTATCTCCTGGTCAGCTTGGTAGTAGTTCATATGATATAGTTTGTGCTTAACATCATCACATAGTCTAGTCTTGAATTGATCCCAGAGAAGATAAGGCTCAGTCACTTCATCAGTTAGCAAGATAACTACTAATATGTTAAAGATTGATGTTGAGATGCCCTTCTAGGTACTGACGTCAAGTGGGAGCTGATCTAGGAGATCACTATGTCATGTTTCAATTGTATCTTTTGAAACATATCTCATATATATTTCTCCTTGTATCTAATTTATATATAATATACTCTTACCTATATTACAAAAACATATACATTATCTTGTATGGACTTATCACATTATAATTCATCTCTCAATCTCACCACTATACTATTTCAATTGTTATAACAATGTTATGAGACTCCCAGAAAGGAAATAACTTCCCACATATTTAAATAGTTAATCCATAATCTCAAGATATATAACAGGATAAAACTATAAATAATATGGGAATCTTACATAAACCATATCACATGATTGGGTCAGGTGATTGTAGAATATTCCAGAAAGACATGTGATTACAGGACTTTAGGGCACAGACCATGTAGAAATAGTATAAGTAGTATACAGAATACAATAGGGAACTCTATTGAGTTCTTCCTGAACATCTATCTAGGATGAACTCTAAGTCTTTATAACTTAATATTAACATAAGAACTCAATACCCAACAGTGACCTCATATCTTGTAGCCTCACTACTTACTTATTCTCTTATCATTCTCACTAGTAAGCATAATGCTCACAAGTATCTTGGAAAGCAGGCCCTAGCTGTAAAGGAGACTTCTCAGTCAGTTAGGGACTGAGGGAGGAGACTAGGCACTAAGTCTGAGTACCCTTTTCAAGTCCTGACCTTGTAATTAGACATTGTTCTTTACTTTTTTTATTGTATAAGCTTTGTGCTGTACTCCATTATGAGTGGTACATACAGGAGATCAGTGGTTACTCTTTAGGAAACCACTTAGAGTAGGGGTCCTCTTTCTTAGAGGCAATTATATACAAATTTGATTAGAGCAGTAGTCAGTAAAGCAGTAGGACTCTAGACAAGTAAAGATCTTGCACTCTGTTGGACATAGCCTTAAATAGCAGCCCTGGAAGAAGAAAATTTGTCAGAGTACAAGCCATTGTTGCTATTATTATTACCATCAACAATGTCCCAACAACAACCTCAATAACAGTAATAACAGAGAAAACTACCTGCAACACCTACTATCTAGCAGGAAGGAACAACTCCTCTCTATGATCACCACCCTACAGCAGCAGGTCAATAACATGCTCCTTCAGCAACAGGAGAGTAGAGTAGAGGTTGCAAGACCACCAATATTTGGTGGGAAGATAGAGGAGATGGGTATATTCATAAATACAGCCTACCTCTATTTGAGAATGAAGATAACAGGAGAAGTAGCAACAACTCAGGTAGCATGGGTGTTGTTATATGTACAGGGGGAGTAGCAAAGACATAGAAAGATAATCTATTGGACAAACTGGCCAAAAGAGAGTCAGAGATTGAGACAGTAGAGAAGTTAATTACAAAGATAAGAAATGAATTTGGGGAGACAATGAAGGAAGAAAGAAAAGTAGAGCAGTTAAGAACAATAGAGCAAGAAGAAAGGTTCCATGACAAATATGTCCAGGAATTCAAAAAGGTTGCTAGAGAGAGTGGCTATAAGAGGAGATCCCTTATCAAAGAATTCAAAAGAGGTCTAAATAGGACCATTAGGAGGAAGCTACTAGAAGCAAAAAGCCTGCCAACTACTATAGGAGAGTGGCAAGAGAGGGCAGTAAGATTAAATAGGAACCAAAGGCAAAGAAAAGGTTGTTGGAGAGGAATACAGCATTGATGAATCAAAAGGTATCAGAATAGCTAACTCCTGAGCCAGAATAAAGCCAACTGCTCCTTTATTAGCATTTGACAAGGAGAACTCGATAGAGTTCTTGTTAGATTTGCTACACTATATATACAATTACTATTGTGGCTATGCACCTTGTCTCCCACAGTCCTTATGTCCATCAGGTGATCCCTTTGTCATATCCTGTGACTGTAACTACATTGTGACATGACCATTCTGTGACTACTGTCACACCTTTTGTGACTCTGTGAGTAGTTATGTGATAATTCCCATGCTTTACCTTAGTAATAAAAGAAAAGAAAAGAAAAAGAAAAGAAATATAAATAATGACTTAGCCGTTTTGCCAAGTCATGACAAAAGGTTTGATTATGAAACAAAGATGAAAGCCAGGTCAGAGAGGCAAAATCTCCAAGCTGCTTCACAATTGTGTGCTAACAAGTAGGTACTGGAGAGATAAAATAGAGAGCTTACAAAGGTAAATGTCCAAAGAATATCCAAAATATATATAATAGAAACCTAGAAAGAAGAATTGTCTTTAGTATCTACTAAAGAGAAACCTCACAATAATAGGATTCCTAAGGCATGCATTCATCTCACACTGTGACACTACTGTCCTTACCTAGCTTAGTAATCTAACTTACTATTGATATAGTAAATTTACCTAAAATTCCTGTGCTATCATGTAAGCTTTACTTTAGCTAACCATACAACTGGAAGCCTACTCCAAAAATATGTAACAAGTGGTTAGCTCCTAATGTAAATGAATGCCCAAGTCTGTTGAGGCTTGAGTATCCCTTCAAGGGAAGTTTTATAGAGTTTTCATAAAGCAAACACAAAAAAACACCTCAATTACTCCTTTCAGCTCTAGAGCAACAGAGGAAGAGATGATAGGGGAAAGTATTGTTATGTCTCTTCTATGCCCTAGAGTATTTTATTAGAATTATAAAGTAGTGAGACAACAAGGAAAGTGAGACAAAAAAAACCTCTAAATTCCCAAACATAGTAAAACTAATATAATGGGGCAGCACCTCTTTCAAACACTTAGCTACCACTCCCTGCTCTTCTAACCCTACTCCGGAAGCCTTCTTCACATAATAAACAATTCTTGAGCCTCTTGCTGGGCTGTAGAGAGAGGCAGCAATCTTAAGTTGTCTTGCTCTTGAGCACTTTGTCTTTATCAAAACTCTCTTCTATCTCTCTCTCCAACTTTCTTATCTTTCTCACTACATCCTCTATATTTTCTTACTCCTCCAGGATCCAGTTTCCTTTCACTGTGATTATGATGTGACCCTGTATTGACTTGTCTTGCTAGTTCTTGCTATAATTAACCATCCATAATAATAGCTTGGATCTGATGGTAACTTTTCTGAATATAGCACTGCTGGCCATTGAGGTATGATATTACTCTAGTAGAAATTAGTCTTCAAAGTTTGCCTCTGCCCTCAAGAGCACTCTAGAAGAGAAATCTGTTATAAATCCAATATAGGGTGCCTGGGCAAGTATCTATAAGGTCTTTGTAGTAATAGTCACAGCCACTACTCTGCTACTCAAGCAATGTGCTTGAGTTCATAACTGAGCGTCTAGAAAATATCTTTAGAGGGCTAAACTCATCTCTTGAGTTGGTTATTCTCATTATTAGAGTGAAAATTGTCACTTATTTTGCCTAAATGACCATCTGGCATAATAGTATGTCCAGAAGAAAATACACAGCCAAGGGAAGAAGAATATAAGGGCAGATTGTATAGGAGTAGATCACATAGAGAGCAGAAAATAATAGCAGAGGATACTAGGGGCCAAGTATACCTAGTCAAGGTCAAATAGGTCCAAGGAGAGATCCAAACACAATAGAAGTAAACAGGAAAAAAGAAGGGGATAGAACATGTTATATGTGTAGAAAATGGAGCTATATAATTAAAAATTATTGGGAAAAATAAAAGAAGGGGAGAGTAGTAGAAATACCACAGGAGTTGGCAAAAGATAATGAAGAACAGTGAGCTCTTGACTAGCCTTCAACAATCTGTACCGTGTATTACATCTAAAAGAATTAGGAAATAAAATAAACTCTACCAATACCACTGAGAGAGTAAAAGATGTGTAGTGCACACTATGGCTACTAAGAGAAGTTTGGATGAAGGTGGAATTAGAGAAACTAGAGAGTCATAAGGAGGTAGTGGTGAAAGCATTGTTAGACAACAGAACAACAGGTCTGTTCATAGATACAGCCTTTAACAAGAAAAAGGGGTTTAAAATAGAGAAGTTAAAAAAACCCCTTTTAGTAAGACATATAGATGAAACAATAAATGTAGGAGGGGCCATAACACACCAGGTTGAATGCAACATGTTCTCTAAAGGACATGTAGAAAGAGTAAGAATAGACATATATAACCTGGGTAAAATGGAGGTGATATTAGGGATGCTATGGTTAGCAGCCCATAACCCAGAAATAGATTGGGAGAAGGAAAAAGTCAAAATGACTCAGTGCCTACCTATATATGGAAAAAGGAAGCAAGACACAGAGAAAAGAGAAGTTAAGAGGGCAGAGGAGAGAAAAGGATTTAGAAGTACTAAGAAGGCTAGTGCCAAGGAAATTCTGGAAGTGGAAAAAAGTGTTTGGAAAGAAAGAGTCAGAATAAATACCAGTGCAAAAGGCCTGGGATCATGCCATAGAGTTAAAAGAAAGGTGCATTAAAAGGGTGCAAAAGAGAATTGTATACTGGAACAAACAATAAGATATGGTACTAGTTCCCAATTGTGCACTAAAGGTTCAAGAGGAGATGATCAAAGATGAAGATTATAAATAATTGGAAAATAGAAATTATATGCAGCTCTAGTAAAATATAGGTTGGTTATTATGAAACAAAGGTAAAATTTCTCTAGATTGTCATTGCATAGCCTCTCTAAAATGTCAACCTTTACACATACTGTGGCAAAAGCTCCTCTGGAAAATATAGTTAGTTGATCACTTATGGATCCTCCACACTCAGTTGCTCCCTTGTTTGCACCCCTAACACCAAATCTTATAGGTGTGATACAATTCAAGTGTGCACCTAGCCAAGCTTTCCCAGCCTGTTGTCCTCTCTAAAGCCTGCCTGAGTTACATCTGCTATTCTGCTCTAGATTGAGTTCTGGATATATTCTATGTTCTTCTCAAGACATCCTACTGACTCTAAACTCTTATACTCAGTATTTTTGCATTTTATGATTCCAGAGGCAGTGATGATAAAGATAAGTACCAAGAGGTTTTTTTTTCTCCTCCTGCCCTGGATACTATATTCAAGTTATTACAAAGCCCTAAAATTCAAGGAATAAAATATAAAAAGGAAACTATTACTACTTTTAGGGTTCTCTCAACTCTTTCTTGTCCTAAGTCCTTTCAAAATTCTACTGATTACATACTTCTCTCTTGTCTCCTTTCTATCAATAATACATCCCTACTACTATTTCCTTCTAGAATCTTCTTTATCCTTTATGGGTCTTTTCTCTGTTCTTAGCTTGTGATTTTAAACTCCTTAGTTACTTGTCAAGTATTAGTAAGCTCCAACCACAGGCCCAAATCTCTAAGTCGTGTTCTAGGTGTTATTTATCTAAATATAACTGATCTGATACTATCAATACTTATTTGCAATCAATGGTCTATTTGTCTAAGTCCGTTACTGGTATACTGTTGGTTCTAGAGTTCAAATATCCCATTTCTACCAAGGTGTATCTCATACAAAGTAGATCTAGAATGTTCTCATCTAATAACTCTGTCTATAACCTAATGCTAGCTCATTTTACTTGCCTCCTAAGGTATTTAAATGAGCTCTAGGTCCAGTTCTACCTGCTTACTATTTCACATAATATTTTGGTATGTTCTAAGAACTAATAATGGGTTCTAGAGCAAATTCTAATTAGGAATTTGTTGGTATAATGTGTATCAAATGCTACTTTCTGCTGCAAATTTGCTGGCAGCATAACAATATACTGAAAAAGAGAAAAGTATACTCATTTTTGAGAGAAAAAAGGGAGGTAGTGTAGACATTTGTAGAAGACCAGCTAAGAAAAGGATATATCTAACCCTCAAAATCACCCCAGACATTGCTAGTAAACTTTGTAGCAAAAAAGAATGGAAAGCAAAGAATAGGGTAAGACTATTGACACATAAATCAGTGAACAATAAAGAATGGTAAAGAGGCTATTAGTACCAGGGGTTTTTCTGTTTTCTTTTTAAATTGAAGTTCCCCAACTACTGTCTAGGTAGCAGTGAGTATAAAATTTTTAATAAATAAAGTATGTGATCTCCTAAGGAAAGTATCCTAGTTGACACTGTGTATTAGCACAGTGTCCCTTATGCAAATTTGTGGGGAAATGAATTCAGAAGTTGAAGGTAAAAGAAAGTTGTAAAATTAAAATTCTGCCAATATATTATGGTAGTAGTAATGTTTGAAATCCGATTCTTGATTCTAGACTACTATCTTGGTCCTATGCCTGAGTCCTGTCTGCCTGGTATCACCCTAATGCCCTGTTCTTACAATAGTACTCTTTGGCTATGTAATCAAACTATCCTTATAGTAGTACTCTTGACTAGATGATCAGATATGAGACTTTGACTTCTCCCTGTATAACTTAACTCCTTAGCAATGCTAAACTCTGTCTTAGAGCTCCTATAACGTTGCTCCTACAACTAAGTCACTTGTCCTGTAGTCTCTTTGGTTTGACTCAGTCTTGAGTCAAAGCAACTTAATCACTAATTAGATCACTCTAGAGAAAAAAGGCAACCAAGATTGCTTGTTCTCTTTCTACTAAGTAGAGTTTTTATAGGTTTAGAGAAATACAAAAGAAATATACAAAAAAATAGAGAAAATAATAAACCCAGTCATAATCTATTATTATAACAATTGTTCTGATAGTAATAGGGAATCCCACATCTCTTTGTCTTTTCTTGATTATTTCCTATTAGTTTTGCCAGGTCCACTCTACCTTTGCCAAGTTACTGGGTTATCTACCACTGATTCCACAGCAATCTCCCTTTTGCTCTGGCTTATCTCAGCAACTCAGGACCTAACTTTTTCCTTTCTTGCCTTAGGAGTTTTGGGTATTGTTTCTATAGCTCCCTGAGACTCTTTGTTACTTCTTTGTTTCTGATCATAGTAGATTAGTTTTGATGTGCTCCTATTGTTAGCCATCACTGATCAAGTGATGCCATGGCTATTCTCATTTTCTGCTAGGCCACTGGTCCTGTTCCCTTGTAATAGACATCTTTCTAGACTTTTCCACATAAGATTTCTTTCTCCTAACTAAGCTGCTATTCTCAGTAGTGATGCCATGGGGCTACAAGCTCAACTCCGCTGGTTCTCAAGTGATTGGCCTGTTAGTGGTAGCAACCTTATGTCCCCAGATATACTACTATGTAGCTAGGTAGCTAGCTTTTGGTAGCAAAGTCCTCTGTGCCTTCCCTGCTACCTAGTAGATGATTCTATTTTAGTTCTGACTTTGGGATGTAAAGTCATGAAATTTGTTTAATTTTAGGCCTGAATATATTTCAGGTCTCACAATGGGTATCTGCTACCTCTTATTACAGATATATTGGATGGAGTAGAAAAAAGAAGAGTGTTTACAAAATTAGATCTAAGATGGGGGTATAACAATGTTAGGATTAAAGAGGGCAATGAATGGAAAGCAGCATTCACAATGCATATAGGAGCATATGAACTAATAGTTATATATTTTGGGCTAACCAACTCCCCTACCACCTTCTGAACTATGATGAACAACCTTTTTGGAGATCTAATAAACCAAGAGAACATAGTAACATTCATTGATGATATCCTAGTAGTAATGGACACTGAAAAAGGGCACAACAAACTAGTAGAGAAAGTATTGACAAGGTTAGAGAAAAATGACTTGTTTGTAAAACCAGCAAAATACAAATGAAAGGTCAGAGAAGTAGAATTCTTAGGAGTAATAATTGGACTAAAAGGGGTGAAAATGCAAAAGGAAAAAGTAGAGGGAGTACTAAAATGGCTAGCACCAAAGAATATCAAAGAAGTGCAAAAATTCCTAGGCCTTGCTAACTACTATAGACAATTCATTAGGAACTTTGCAAAAATTGCTGCTCCACTACATAAGCTAGTCAGAAAGGAACAAAAATGGGAGTGGGGAAAGGAATAGGAAAGGGTGTTCAAGAGGTTAAAGAAGGTGTTTACTATGAAACCAGTGCTAGACATTCTGGACTTAGATAGGGTAATAAGGGTAAAAGTGGATGCCTTGGACTATACAACAGGAGGAGTACTGTCAGTAAAATGCAAGGATAAAAAGTAGAGACTGGTAGCCTTTATCTCAAAATTGATGAATACCACAGAATGAAATTACAAGATTTACAATAAAGAAATGCTGGCAGTTATTCAATGCCTAGAGATATGGATGTCATGACTTGGCAAAACAGCTAAGTCATTATTTATATTTCTTTTCTTTTCTTTTTCTTTTGTTTTAGTTTTAGTTTCTCACAGATGGACATATAAGAATAAAATGACTCATAGGGAAGTGCAGAACATTAGGACTGGGTTAGGGTTACCAGATGTGTATATTTAGTATACAAAATCTAATGGAAACTCCATTGAGTTCTCCTTATCAACTCAGACTTGAAGTAGGTTTAAGTCATTACAGCTAGAGCCTTATAATGGAGGCACTACTTAGAGAGGGCAAAGCTGGAATTCAAAATCTGGACAGACTACAAGAACCTCCAGTACTTTATAACAAGCCAAAAGCTAAATCAAAGACAAGCAAGATGGGCCCTATACCAATTAAGATTTAGCTTTACATTAAAACATGTTCTGGGAAGAGTATGGAGAAGGTAAATAGATTAAGTAGAAGGCCAAACTGGCAAGAAGTAATAGAAAAAGACAACAAGAATCAAACCCTGATTAAAGTAGAATGGATAAGAGGAGTAAAAATATTAGTCAAGAAAGGAGACCTAAGGGAAAAGATTAAAAAGGCACAGGAAGAAGATGAAAAAGTGGTAAAGAAGAATTCAAAAGGGCAAGAATGAAGTTACTTCAGGATGAGAAATGAGAAATAGAAGATATGGTAGTCATAAAAAAAGAACAAATATATATGCCAGAAGGGAAACTAAGAGAAGAGGTGGTCTGACTATACTATGACACCCTAGTGGGAGAACATAGAGAAAGGTAAAAGACAATAGAAATAGTCACAAGAAACTATTGGTGACTAGGAGTAACAAAGGAAGTAGGGAGATATATAGATAGATGCAATACTTGTCAACAATACAAAAACAAAAGCAAAGCACCTGTAGAGAAGTTAATACCCAATGCAATCCTAGAAAAACTATGGAGCTATATTTTGGCAGACTTCATCACCAAACTACTATTAGCCCAGGGATATGATGCTATCTTAGTAGTATACAACCAATTTAGTAAAATGGCCCATTTTATAGTAACTATAGAAAAAACATCAGCAGAAGGGCTTGCAAGATTGTTTTAGAACCACATATAGAAGTTACATGGACTTCCAAAAAGCATCATATCAAATAAAGGAGTACAATTTGTAATAGGAATGATGAAGAAGTTAAATAACTTATTGGGAATTTAAACAAAACTCTCAACAGCCTATTATCCCCAAATAGACAGATAGATAGAGAGAGTGAATTAAGAGCTAGAGCAGTATCTAAGGGTCTTTATCAATCACAGACAAGAATAGTGGCTAGATTGGTTAGAAATGATAGAATTTGCATACAACAACAAAATTACTTAGCAACAAAAGTATTGCTGTTCAAAGCAAGCTATGGTCAAGATCCAAGGATAGGATTTGAGAGAAGAAGGAAAGGGAGGTATGAGGCCACAGAAAAGTTTGTAAAAAAAATGAAGAAAATACAGAAGGAGGCAAAAGTATAGGAAGAAATGAAGAAGTTTGCAGATAGGAAATGCAGAGAAGAGAAGGAGTACAAAGTAAGGGACTTAGTACTATCAAGTACAAAAGACCTGAAATGGCAAATAAAAGGGAGAAGATCAGAGAAACTGATGAAATGTTTTGTAGGGCCTTATAAAGTCAAGGAGATTGTCTCAAGTAATGTAATAGAGTTAGAGTTACCTAGGTCTATTAAAATATACCCTGTAGTCAATATAAGTAGAGTATAAATCTATAAGCCATAGGTAGAGGGGCAAAAGAAAATACTACTAAAACTAGTTATCATTGAGGGAAAAGAAGAATTTAAGATAGAAAAGATACTAAACAAGAGGATAGTAAGGGGAAAGGAGAAGTTCTTGGTAAGATGGAAAGGATATAGTGGAAGAAGACACTTGGGAGAGTAGAGAAAATCTAGAGAATGCAAAAAAGTTAGTAGAAGAGTTTAAGAGGAAGTATAGGAAAGAGGCTGAAGAACTAAGGTAACAGAAACTAGAAGAAGAGAGAGAGTTTAGTTGGAAACTACCTAGGGAATTCACATCAAAACTACTATATGGATGGGGAAAGAAAAGATATAAGAAAGAAAGAAAAAAAGATAGGACGAGAATTGGAGTTGGTGGAAAAATTCCTTGGGATAAGAAAACTTGAAGGGGTAGCCACATTATGAGATCTCCAAAAAGGAAATAACTTCTTATACCTTGAAACAATTGATTCATAACCTTAAGATATATAACAGTATTAAACTATAAATAGCATGGAAAACTTAAGTAAACCATATCACATGATTAGGTCAGGTGATTGTAGAACATTCTAGAAAAACATGTGATTGTAGGACTTTAGGGCACAGACCATATAGAAATAGTATAAGTAGTATACATAATATAACAGAGAACTCTATTGAGTTCTTCCTGAACATCTATCTAGGGTGAACTCTAAGTCTTTACAACTTAACATTAACAGAATATCACAAATGGCCACTTACTAATTTGTGATCGGTTGATTTGATACTTTAAAGAGTTCAAAAATGCGAAGTTAGACAAGTGACAAAAGATGTTGTTAAGTCTGAGATCTAATCCTCAGACTATGAGTCCTTATATACATGATTGTGATGGTCTATGTACTAGGACAAATCATCACATGCTACTACCTATTGTTCTACATATGGTAGTGCCTTTGTGCTAGAAATAGTGATAACCTAACCATATGGAGGCTGTCCTTTGTTCTAAGAAAAGAACAGATGACTATCTATGGGTAATTA
>Ga0157364_1007385_pt1 | contig 11384 bp, 9 predicted proteins | sample AttsexASBM2_FD_111476 | JGI IMG/M metagenome (GOLD analysis project Ga0157364, IMG submission 111476) | Fungus gardens microbial communities from leaf cutter ant in Ribeirão Preto, State of São Paulo, Brazil - Atta sexdens ASBM2 | ecosystem: Host-associated > Fungi > Mycelium > Unclassified ...
AATTTATAAGACTAATATTCTGGATATCCACGCGAGTAACGACAGACATTTGAACAGTTTTATTTGCAGGCGCAATACGACGGTATAATCTTCCGTTTATTCGATAAACGCTCCAACGCGGACGGCATTATGTACGAAAGATATCGCCTACATAGCCGAGGTTGGAATGCGTTTGCGAGCTGCTCGTGACGAGTAAGCGAGTACGGGGAATGCAGCCGATTATGCAACTAGTTGCACTGCTAGGTTCTTGTGTCACAGAGGGACGTTGCCTGCAGGCCTGCATCGTGTCGCTGCACTTTCGCGGGTGGCCGAGCTCTTTTTCTTCTCCTCGCCTAATCGTCACTTAATAATCTTGCCGTTAGATCTACCGTCTAACGCAACGGCCATTAGGTAATCGGGACGGCATCGATGTCGCGTTAATTCTTTGCGGTCTATTATTCGCTCGCGCGAAACTCAAACTAGAGCGAAACGGAATTCTTGAAATTAATCTCTGAATTTGCTGTACGAATTCAGAAAAGGAAACAGTAATTTTAAAAAGGCGTGAATAAAAACTTGGAAACTTGAAAAAGAAGTCAGTACAATAATAAGGAAAGAATTAATAGTTTATTAAATAACAAGACGTTTGTTAAATGTCAAGGAGATTAGTTATCTATAAGGAAGAAATAATTCAAGCAAGAAATAAGACAAATAGGATTTAAAATCAATTAATAAACTAAGATAATTAATTAATAAGATTAAACGTAACATTAAGATAAAGTTCGAACTGCATATAGTTTTAATAAGGAATTAAATAAAAAATTGTTTTGAATTTTTTAAGGATGTATCAAGTCTCAAAGCAAAAATGACTAGACTTAACTGAAAATTTATACTTTTTGTATAAAAGTAAATACATATAAAACAGTTGTATACAAAAAGTTGTATACATATAAAACAGTTTAATGACAATTAAATAACGGTTAAATGAAAGTTTTTTTATTTTATTTTAATTATTTGTTAAAAAACTATCTACTTTTCATGAAATAATATTTGATATCCAAATCCTAAATTGTTTTCAACCTTTCTCATTATCTTCAAATATAAAAAGAAAAAAATCTTTTTCCTTTTTTTACATTATTAAAAAAGAAGTGCAGACATCCTTAAGTGTCCAATTTGTAAAAGAAGAAAACATTATTCCTATATAGATTTTAAACCTGATTTTGCAGTTTATCAGAGATAAAGGAGATGTCTCGACATGAACTAATGAGCAAAAAGATGATGTGTTCGGGATGCGTTTGCATACGTATTATCGATCTGCGCGTTTAAATGCGATAACGCGCGAAACCGGCACGTGAATCTCCGGCGAGAGTCGTCGTCTGAGTGATGTAACTAGTTTCTAGGCTTTCGTGTCATCCGTTGTCGGCTGTCATGGGAAAATACAGCGCGACATACACATTCCCCAGCTGGGGAGTACGTAATGTCATAGCTGTCGGTGAATCACTTCGATTTCACGCCGGTTTGTAATGTATCGCCTTTATGCCTGTCACTTGCGCCGAGTACGAGATGCGGTCTTAATCGATAACCCCTCCATCCTACCTCGTTGGAAATACACGTTGTATCTCGCCGTCGCTTTATGATCCTCCCGATCGAATCGTCCGCCTTTATCCTGTTTATCGTCCCTTCTAACGGAAAACAGCCGCCAATCAGAATCGTTCAATCATTCGTATCGGATTAATCTATTCGTTATGATGGAAATTTCGATTACCTACGTTTTAATTCCTCGAACATTTTTGTACGGCTATTTAATTATTATTATTAGCACGTATTTGGTATTTGTTCGTTTATATATGATATATTAGTTTTTATTAATATATTTACTGTTTTATTAAGTTTATTTGGATTATACAATTTCTTATTTTAATTGCATGACTGAGTGAAAAAAGTAGTTGCAATTATCTTAATTTAGATGTAGTTTATAGTCTATAAATTATATCCGTTTCAAGTACATATTTTTATGGTAAAATAAATATAATTATTACTAACGTTATAGTAGTAATAACTATAAAAGTGAAGATCTTAATCATAATTTTTTACCATGCAATTATAATCACAAATACTTTCATCTCACACTTACACATTTCAAGTTAAAAGACTAGAAACACTTTTTAAAAATTGACATTTTTGAAATTATTTACTCAAATATTTCCTTAACACAGTGTCTTTTAACAATACTTGAAATACAATTATTGTTAAAAATACTTTGTTAAAAATACTTTGAACATTTAATGCATTAAAAGAAAAAAGTCATAATTTGTCTTGTTGTTTTTTTAACTCTATGTATGTCAAAATCATTGCAATTCTACGATCTCAAAATAAACAAACGTTTCTTATTCATGTTAATTTAGTAGTAAAAATGAAGATATTTATTCTCAATATTGGGATGAAAATTTGAAAAATTTCCATTTCTTATTTCATTACAAAAATAATATAATATATATAATTTATATTTTGTATAACATATTAATCATTTTATATGTTATTTATATATTATACAATAATATATGTATTAATAATTGTATTAACAAAATCGATTTTATTTATTAGACTAAACAACGATCCATATTAACGTATGCATTTGGCAAACGATAAACAATAATTTGAATCAAATTTAATACATTTCAATATGATAAAGAACGCCAAGAACGATCAAAATTTTGGATGTTACAATTAATACATTATATATTCTTTTTATTGAATCAATTTATTCCAGATATAATTGCGAGCCGATAACGTTCGGTTTCAACACAATCATTCTGAAGCGTTAATAATCCCCCCTAAATTAAATTAGAAAGGAAGAAAGAAAGTTGTATATGTATTCACATACATATGGTCGTGTTTAAAATTCTTAATATATTAATACATTTCTTTAAGCTAAATTGTTTACTATTGTTTTATTTAAATTAGTGACGCAAGTAAGAGCAGTGGCGAATGGAAATGATTAAAAGTAATTCAAATTGAGCATAATTTGACATTACAAATTTTGACAACGTAATCCCAAAAAATGTCAAAATTAAAAAAAATATTTTTAACTTTTTAGCCTGGAGTATAAGTCGCGTGCTTTATTTGATTGTAATTTTAAATATATTTTTCTGTGTTTACAGGTGCGAAAGATATATTGCCGTTATGCAGCTCCGGTGAGTCTTTACGATGCATCACGCGCGAACAAATACGCATAGCGCAGCTAAAAGTGCACGTGCACGTCCTTTCGTGCATTTCTGTGTTTAGAAACAATTCCGTTGCGCTCGTGAGTTAAAAAAGAGACTAGAATGAATGCCTCGTCGCTTTAATTAATCTTAGGCTGGACACGCGGCTGGACGCCGAACTGCAATGTGCATCCGCTACAGACTTCTGGTGTAACAATGTTCGTGCGAAGCGCGAAAGTCTCTCTTTCTCTTTCTCTTTTGTTTTTTTTTTCCTTCAGCAACGAGAACGTTGTTGTTGCCCTTGAATGAGCGGCGTGCAGTCAATATCTCTTCGAAACCAGCCTATAAGAACGCGACGACGGTCTGAATACCGAAACTCGATTAACTCACCGAAACATCTGCTCTCGCTGGTCGAAAGCAACAAACACCGGACTATTAATAGTCCTGGTGCAACTTAAGTCGACCTTGATTTTAACTGTGGCGCGCACACGTGCTCTTTGCTACAACCCTTTCGTTGTTAGCAGGTACCATATATACTCGTTGACTAACAAAGTCATTAGTGATGATCTTCCATTCATTTCGAGCGATGAAGCAAATAAGAATTTTTCAACTGTTTGTTGGCAATCAACAATTTTTTAGCATAGTTATGAAGTAACTGATAAGCATGATGCAGTTATTATAATCACTGTTATGCGCGGATATACAATGTGAGAGGAAAATACAAACAGCAAGCTGGGAAATGCGGTGCAAACATTTAAACAACTTTTAATTTCTTTTGTTATTATTATATTACATTATTAAATTATTAACAATTATGATTAACTCTCTAAATCTAAATCAGTGGATAATCATTAATATCAGTGCCAAGTATGTCACTGGTAATCAGTAAATGAAATGTGAGATCTCTAACCTATTTAATCTTTACGTGATCTAACTAACCTTGTTGTTAGTGCGTAAATTCAATAAATATGGAAGATTGAAAGAAATTAACGTGAAAAAAATCAATATTTAATTATATAATGCGCAAACATTCTTCCTTTTTTAGTTGAACTTCACTGATTATCCAGTGGGATAATCCAAGTATGCCACTGGGTAATTAATGACTATCCACTGATTCAGATTTGGAGAGAAAACAAAAAGAGTTTTTAATACAATCAGTTTAATTTTCTCTCTGTTCGTGTTCGCAAACTAATAACATTATTCTTCTGGAAAACATTAATGTATCCAAAAATCCTGGATACTGGAAAATTTAACGAAAAGCTTATCTATTTTGAGAATATCAATTTCCCAAAATGTCACATTGGAAATGGGACTTTGACGTTAATAACGAAAGAGTCGTTATTAAGAGTTTGCTTTTCGAGCCTGCGTCGCGTCAAAAAGAGTACATACACCTACAACTCACCCTACGTCTCCACGAACGTCTCCAAAAATATCACGAAAGACGTGTCCCGAAAATGTTGAGAGAGTCGATACCCTAGGAAATCATATCGCCCCCGAATCGAGTGACGATGACGACGACGAGAGCAGGCGAGGCGCGGCGTGGCGCGCCTCCATCGAGCGCTCGCGCGCCTCCGTCGATGGGGGGAGGGGGAGGGGGTTCGTGGGGCGGCGGGGTAACGAAGGGGAGGTGGCAGCGGACGCCCTTGAGCGACGGGCAATGCACCGTGCGAGGTTCAAGGCAGAGCGGCGGTTGCCGTCGCGCCGTCAGCCCCCTTCTCACCCTTCGCCGCCCCCCTTATCCGGACACCCCACCTCCGCTCGTTGCACTCCCTCCACGCGGTATCGTATCGCCTGATGGCTCTCGGTGCAGCATGCACACGACTCTCTCCCTCCCCCTCGCTCTTTCTCTCTCTTTCTTTCTCTCTATCTGGCTCCACCGTGTCGCTCCCTCACTCCTCTCCCTTCACCATCCCTTTCCCGTCGTCCCGAGTCCTCCGAGGACGCGCCATCGCCGCGGATCTTGACCTATTTTTGCGGGGGAGGGGGGGATCCGAGGGGTAGGTGCAGCGCCGCTGGTTTTCTTTACGCTGTCGAAATTTAAAACTGGAAGTTGGATGTCAAAAGAAAAGATGAACGCGAGCGAATTGCGGAACAATGGACGGCGTTCCATTGAAGGTGAGTTTGAATCGAAGCTTAGTAAATTCAAATGCTAATACTGACTGATAGAATAATAAAATGGAATAATAAAAAGGATATATTATGCTAATTTTTAATGATGTAATGAACAATACGGTAATGCAATAGCGTTCTACTTACTTTTAATGTACTGCAATAATTATTACAGTATATTAAAAGTATTGTATATTAAGTAATATTATGAGAATACAATAGTACGCTGTTATTATTATTATCAAATAATGTCACTTTATAATACTAGTAATTGCTAATAATAATAATAAATAATGCTAATAAATGGCGGATTATTATGTTCTTATAATATTACTTAATGTACTCTTAATATACTTATAATAATGGAGTCGTAAACGGAGCTGACGTCAAGATTTTGTAACAAAATTACTACCGCTGGGTCTGTAAGACTCATTTAATTTATGTTAACTAAGATACTAATTAATTTCAAGAAATTAAAATAACAACTCATATAAAAGAGAAAATAAAGAACATTAAATTGTTTGGCATTCTTGATAAAGATTATAAAATTTATATTGGATTTCAATATAAATTTCCAGAATCATCGCGTCAGCTTCGGAGGATTAAACATCTCTAACTTGTTAGTCGACTTAAAAACAAATATAGCGACATAATATGATCTAATATACCGCAATTATTGCGAATGCACTCGCAGACGCGCTCGATATACCGTTCTCGTCGAGCGGCATTCTCTCATCCATAAATTTTAAGTAAATCGTCGTAAACTTTGTAAGAATCCAGATGACGATGTTTAGACTTTCGGGGCCGGACGCATCTGTGTCTCTGATACTGCGCTTGATCAGAGACACCCTGTATACACGGTTGAAGGTTACGCACGGAGGGGAAACGAATGGGTCGGATGGAATGCGCGTGGAACTGGAGGAAAGGGTGAGGAAGGGGCCAGGGAGGGGCGGGGGTGGAGGAAATCTACGACCGTCCGCACGCGTGTTCCCGCGGTCGCACGTCTCTCGCTCTTTTGTCTCGCGCTCTCGCGACGAGGCTTTTCACAGTCATCTGGAAAACTGTAGAGCGATCCTCCCTTCTCTTCTCCCCTTTTTGCAATTTACTCTTGCGAGCCTCGCACGTAGTGATCCATTTTTTCGCTTCGCCTCTCAACCTGAAATGCAAACGACGTAGATGGCCGCACAACTCATTGCACTTAAGACGTAAGGATTTTGTCTTATTTTTAGTATCGCGTTTTTCTGTACTTTGCTAGTAAGATCATGCGTAGTTACGAAATAAACATTTCCTAATTTTTGTAATTGCGATTGTTTGAAAAATTAATAGCAAATTGGGTGCATATAATTGAAAGAGGATTTGTTCTGAAAGTGTTTTTAGGAATTAAAAATATTTCATAAATCATATGTTTTTAAGATTGCTTTAAGGAATTAAAAAAAATTTTTTTAAGTAAGAAAATTATTTATTCAAACATTTTGAATTTTTTGCACGTAAAAGATATATGTTTTGAATTTTTGCTCTATTGGGCTTCTCCCTTTTATGGTTCAATCAATGATGATCCGGGGCGATTTGTGAGAGTTCTCTTTTCTGTGGCCCTGAAATAAAAAAATTAAAGTTTGTCGTTAAACGTTATTTTTAAACCTCCAAAAATACTTCAAAATATAAAAATAGCAATTGTAAAAGTAAAAGTTTATTAAGTTTTACTTTGGCTCCTAAAAAGAAATTCCCTTTAAAGGGAATTGTATACAAATTGATATAAAATGTGTGTTTATATATAAATACAAAAATGTTAAACCACGAAATCATCCTACACTATTATTGTATACGCAACGTGTTTATTTACATCTCAAAATATTTATATTTCATTTTTACATCAACATACATAGTTATCTTAATAATAGTGCGCATTTTGAATTCATTAAGAAAGAATTCAGTCGAATTCACTTCTGGATATCTTTTCACGATATTAGAAGATCGTTCAGAATGGAGAGGGTTAGGAATTTATTAGTACAATCTCACGTTTCTCGAAGTCTCTGAAATCTCTTTCAAAACCTTGTACATGCGTCATTCACCGAGCATTGCACCGACCGAACAGCATGCAGTCACGTGGCGGTATCTTGAATAAACATTTTTCTTTCAGGGCCGATAATCTGCTTTAAAGATTCGCGCGTGTCGAGTATATTATATATGTATACAGCCTCGACCACAAAAAATTAGGCACCTTATTAATCATTATTTAAAGCTTTTTGCTAAAAAATTGATTAAGATATTCGCTGCACCGAGAAAAATTCTTGCTTAAAAATGAACGAATCGGAATTTCGGTTATCAACTAGAATTCTAGTAGATTTAATTCGTCCATTTACAACCAGAATTCCAATTAATTCAACCAAACATCTTTTTCAATGTATAATAAGTGTAGATAAAATAAAAATAAGCACAGATAATGAACTATCACGTGCAATACAAGCACAGCATTCTAGGATTTAGTAGATTTATCCAGAAAATTCTGATTCGTCCAGGCATTTTCTCGATGTATAAATTATCCTTTGTTCACTTTGTTGTTCCTTAAGTTTGTATGTAATGCCTGCATTGTAGGTGATGGAGGTGGAAGAATTCCAGATGAACGAAAAAATACAAGTGCCTAATTTTTTTGGCCAAGGCTGTATTCAGTCCTGTCGCATCGTTCGAACAATGACGCCAGTTAGATGTAGTCGAAATATAGGGGATTCCGTCACGTTGCAGCAATGTGACCGGGGATGAGGCCTCCGCACAGGTCGCCGACTCACGTTTTCTGTGTAATCCGAGCCTTAAAATAGAACGATTATTCGAACGTTCCTTATTCGCGGTCTCGACTCGCGTAGTCGCGCGAGTTTATATCCCGAGTTATGATCCCTCTCGAACAGCGGCACAGAGAATATCTGAAGACCAAGACTCGTATTTCGCGTGTTGGTGGATAGACAGGAGGGGTTGGCCGCGTCAAACGCCACGGGAAATCGGAATTAAAAATCTCACCTTTAAATGAGAATTGGAATTAAAAGCCTGGTATGAAAACACTCTTATTATCATATTATCTCACAATATTTGTAGGGATTTGTTATACTTTATATAAATGTAGGAATGTTTCTGAAAAATATTTTTTATTCTTTCTGACTTTATAAGTTTTTCTCAGAAAATAGTATAATAAAAATAGAATAAATTTTAGAAATTTACAATATTTCAAAATTCGTATGAAAATTCTAAAAGAGATGTAGATTTTCTCAGTACTTTCGAAAAATGTTCCAATTTATACAAAAAGTCTAAGAAATTTTTTATAAAATTGTAAAATTATACAGAAATTCTACAAAAATTATATAAAAAATTGTAAGAAAAATTTCACCATGGAAATCGTAGTTTATTTCGACTAAAATAGAAAATAGATTTCCCAATCAATAGAAAACTTAGCTGAATGAAAATAGAATTTCTCCTTTAAAATCCTTCCTTCAAAAATACAATTTAACATCGTTATCATATTTAAATGCGATAAAGATAAACTATTATTCTTATCAAGCTCATTCAGTTGAAACATTCAGTTGTCGTGAATTAAACACTGTGAAATCTTTATGACGGCGGTTCTTCGCCCTTAAAATATCTGCGCGTTTTTTTTTTGGATGCGTTTCCAAACAAGAGAGACTTATATCTCTCCCGAAGGGCAGTGTGGAAAAGTATCTCGCGAGATCGAAATTCGTCATCGAAATTTCTGGAAGGCGGGCGAAGAAGAGAGAAGGAGAAGAAGGAGCGAGATGCTGATAGAGCGCATTGGCCCGGGACGTCCGGTCTATGACTCAGGAATGACCCTCGTTGAACCGAGAGAACGCGGCGGCGCAGCCCAAATGCACTGCGGAGGGCAAAGACGTCTTTCGGCCGAAGGCGAAATTCACGACGCCGCGTTTTTAGCTTCGTCAAAACTGAAAATATCGCGCGCGCTATGCGTCGACACGGTTGGCATCGCGAGAAAAAATCCGGTCTCGTCTCTCCGAAGATGAAGCATGAACCGAATTCCACTGCGCCGATGATGGACCCTTCTGATGATGGAATTGAAGAAAGAGGAATAGACAGATAGATATCGCTATTTACTGAACGTTCTACCATAATCCTTCCTCTCAAACGTTGAGATATTATTCATATTTAATAATTACACACTGAGAAAAATAGTCTGGATTAAACAGTAATTCTGATGGAAAATAGACGAATCAGAATTTTCTGGTTACTAGAATTCTGATTAATATAATTATTCTGGTAAAAATAAGAATTCTAGTAGATTTTACTAGAAATATTGTATCAATCAGAATTCCAGTTATCTCAACTAGAATTCTAATAAATTTCTGGTTAAAAACGGACGAATTAGAATTTTCCGATTAAATTTATTAGAATTAAGAAATAATTAAGAGAACCGGAATTTTAATTGATACAATATTTCCCGTAAAATCTACTGGAATTCTTAGTTTTATCAGAATAATTATATCAATCAGAATTCTAGTAGATTTAAACAAAAAATTTTGATTCGTCCATTTTCCGTCAGAATTACTATTTAAGATAGTCCAAATATGGTGAAGAAACAAAATATCTTTAAAATTTATATAAAACTAATTTAAGTATTAATAAATATCTGCATGAAGTTTAGGATCGATTTACTGTGTAGTTATTGAGTATAATCGGCCAGAAAATTACTTTTTCACTCGATATTTACACTGAAAAAAAATTTCTGATTGAAAATTTTTGACGAATCAGAAATTTCTGATTACATTTATTAGAATTCTAGTTGAGATAACCGGAATTCTAGTTGATAAAATATTTCTGATAAAATCTACTAAAAATTCTTGTTTTTATCAGAATAATTATATTAGAATTCTAGTTATTTCAACTAGAATTCTAATAGACTTGATCAGAAAATTCTGATTCGTCTGTTTTCCACCAGAATTATTATTTAATCAAACCAGACCATTTTTCTCAGTGTAACATTGCGCTTATGGCGGCTGAAATGCGTTTATCCATCGAAAGCTAATAATGTACAAGACAGATCGATTCCAAAATTTGAGAAAAATTAATTTACATCTGGTTAATTGTATGCTCTCGATCATATGATATTTAAAAACGATCGAATAAAAAAATGTAATTTGTTGTGTGCTATTTTTCGACGTTCTGTATTCGAGCTTATAAACATGGCTTATAGACGTTGCTCTAGAATGTTGGCGGTTCTATATAGGTTATAATTTCTTCCAAATAGTATGTAATAGAATATTTACTGGATATTATAACAAATATTTACTTTCTAACTTAGCAAGTCGCGGGACCGCGGAATCGAGAATAAACATACAACATTGCCACATCTAAAACTTGGCTGATAAAATTAGTGCTTCTGTATTTATTATTATTTTAATTTTATTTTAATTTTGAATTCAATTATTAAAAAGAGTGCAATAGAGTTTAAAAAATCAAGTTTTAAATTTGTGCTACTTCCAATCAATCTTTTTATTAAAGACGTTAGCTTGATTAGTATAGTCGGGTCAGAATCACCTTAATTCAATCAAACCATTTTTTTCAATGTCAAATTCATGTAATATCAAACTGTACTTAATTTGAATTTATTTTCAATCGTTCTATAGATGCCATTTTTCTTACTTGTTATCGTTAATTTAATTTTGTTTAATTTAAACATTGTTAAAAGTGGAATATTAGATAATTTAATTCAAGAAAATGTTGTTAAACTTAGTTTATTATTAGTATATTTACGAAATGTGTATGTTAATATAGACGTTGTTTACTTTGAAGTTAATCACAGAAATGAATTGATTAATTTACATTTGACATAGTTAAAAATAATAAACTGTTACTTAACTCAACGGATTGATTATTATTGATACTTGACTATTATTGATACTATTGTATCTATATTGATATTATTGATGCTATTGATATTTGACGACGTACGACATAATAATTACATTTAAAAACAATCAAAATGAGAAATAATACGAAAAAAAAAAATAAAAGAAAAATAAGTAAATGAGAAGAAGAAATAAAAGAACTAAGAAACCTAACTGAGCTAAAGAAAAATAGAAG